>Ga0233426_10000175_pt1 | contig 74200 bp, 61 predicted proteins | sample SI_118_April2016_6_FD_179875 | JGI IMG/M metagenome (GOLD analysis project Ga0233426, IMG submission 179875) | Seawater microbial communities from Saanich Inlet, British Columbia, Canada - SI_118_April2016_10_MG | ecosystem: Environmental > Aquatic > Marine > Inlet | place: Canada: British... | reverse complement strand
GATTATCTCAGCAAGCAGAAGGAAGTAGAGTAGAAGTAAGTAGAATCATGGATTATGATATTTCATCTAATAAATTAAAACCAAGAAGAGCAGTTGTAAAAACAATTTCTATTGGGGAGGATTTAGTATTAAGTAATGAAGCTATTGATTTTGAATTACAACCATTTGATCAAATTTTTGTTAGAGAAAATCCTGATTTTGAAGATGCGAGAAATGTAGTTTTAACTGGAGAAGTAAAATACCCTGGGACCTATACTTTGCTTTCAAAAGATGAAAAGATTTCATCAGTAATTAAAAGAGCTGGAGGATTAACAAATTACGCTTATTTGGATGGAGTAAAGATGTATAGAAGGTTTGTGACTCAGATATCAGATGAAGTTGAGCTAAATATACCAGATGCTATTTTAGATTCTATTTTAATTGATGTTGAACTTTCCAATATTTATAACAAGGAATTGTTAAATCGTGAAATTTTAAAATCTAAAAGCATTACCATTGATAGCTTAGTTTATGATGTTGTTTATTTTAATATGAAAAAAGCAATGTCAAACAAATCAAAACATAATTTGGTTTTATTAGAAGGTGATAGTATTATGATACCCAAGCATCTTGATTTAGTTCACGTAACTGGTGATTTAAATAATATTAATGGAAATTCAATTTCCGCACCCTTTTTTGGAAGAAGAGCTAGTTATTATGTAAATAATTTTGCTGGAGGGTTTTCTAAAGATAATAAAAAGTCAAGCACCATTGTAGTGCATGCAAATGGAGTTTCAAAGAAATCATTAAATCTTGGGTTATTTTCAATTTCCCCTAAAGTAAAACCTGGTTCCACTATTAAAGTAGTAAGTGAGCATAAAGTGAAAAGAAGGAAAAAAGAAGATGTTGATTATAATAAACACATTGAAAGTGTAATAACAAAAATTACTGCAATTATGTCATTGTATTTATTAATAGAACGTGTTAATGGTCAATTCTAATGGAACAGTATAATGATGAAATACAACTAAAGGATATTCTGATTAAATTATCAGAATATAAGACCTATTTATTAAAGAAAAAATTTACAATTATTGGATTTTCGTTCTTATTCTTTATAATTGGAATTTTTATTGCCATTTCTACTGAAACAAAATACAATGCTGAGCTTACTTTTGTAGTTGAAGGAGAAAAAGGAGGAGGTTCATTAGGTTCAATGTCAGGAATTGCATCTCAATTTGGTTTTGATATAGGTGGGACTGAAAGTGCTACTTTCAGTCAGAGTAATATATTAGAGCTTTTAAAATCAAGAGGAGTTATTGAAAATACTCTTTTACAAAATATCAAAGTTAATGGAAAAGAGGATTTGCTTATAGAGCATTATCTTGAGCTCAATAAAGTTAAAGAATCTTGGTTGGAAAATGATGATTTTGATGGGATTTCATATCATGAAAATTCTACTTTTATTCATGATAGCATTAGTGGTGGGATTTGGAAAAGTATTATTGAAAACAAACTTATTGTAGAGCTAGAATCAGATGAATCTAACATTATAACTTTGTCTTACTTGTCGGTAAATGATGAATTTGCAAAAGGTTTTGTTGAATCTTTGATTGGTGAAATGAGTAAAATGTATATCTCACATCAAACTGCTCAAGCAAATAATACTTTGGATTTTTTGCAAAATAGAGCAGATTCTGTTTTTTCAGAGCTAGAAATAGCTGAGGAAGATTTTGCTAGAATTAAAGATATCAACCAAAGAATTGTAAAAGCATCTGGAAGGTTGAAGGAGCTGCAGTTAATGAGAAGGGTAGAAGTGTTAAATGCAATGTATTTGGAGATTGTAAAAAACCTTGAGCTTTCAAAGATTACTCTTTTAAATCAAACTCCAATTATCAATATTATTGATGTGCCAATTTTACCTCTTGAAGAAGATAAAAAATCCAAAACTTTAGCTGGTCTGTTAGGTGGTTTTTTAGGTGGATTTCTTTCCTTGTTTTTCTTTATATTCAGGAAACTATTTAAAGATGCTTTTGCTGAGGTTTAGAGTAAAGCTTTTAATCCTTCTAACCCAATTCTTCTTGATCCTTTTAAAAGTATAGTTTTATTTTGAATAGGATTTGATTCAAGAAATCCTTCAAATTCTTTCCTACTTTGAAATGCATTTTTGTAAATAAGAGAAAATTCCTTTCCAATAAAGATTGTCTCAAGGGTTAATTTTTTTGTAAGATTAATAATCTCAAGATGCTCTCTTTTTGAGTGCATTCCTAACTCTAACATATCTCCTAGGATACAAATTTTATTTTTATAATTTTGTTTAGCAAAAGATATGAGCATTGCTTTCATACTAGAAGGGTTAGCGTTATAAGCATCAAGAATTAATGTGTTTCTTGTCGTTTTAACTACCTCCGAACGATTATTTATAGGTATATATTCCTCAATAGCAACCTTGATGTTGTCGTCTGAAATTCCAAAAAATTCTCCAACACATATAGCAAGCATAATATTATAAAACTGATAATCCCCTATCAGATTTGATTGAATAGATATATTATTGTATTCTAAACTTATAGATGGAGTGTTTTTAGTTGTTATTCCTTTGAAATTCCCTTTTTCACCATAAGTAAATCTTTCTAAATTTTTAGATAAGTTAAGTAAAAGCTCATCATTAGAATTTACAAATGCAATCCCTTGGTTTTCATGCAGATATTTGTAGAGTTCATTTTTTGTATTAATTACTCCTTGTATGTCTCCAAAACCCTCAAGGTGAGCAGCTCCAATATTTGTTATTGCTCCATGAGTCGGATTTGAAATAGAGCATAAAAATTCAATTTCTTTTTGATGATTTGCTCCCATCTCTATTATGGCAATTTCTTGCGTATTTGATATTTCTAAAAGACTTAAAGGAACGCCAATATGATTGTTCAGATTTCCTTTTGTTGAATAACAGTTTTTTTCGGATGATAAAACAGCATTAATTAACTCTTTCGAAGTCGTTTTTCCATTCGTACCTGTAATTCCAATTATTGGAATGTTAAGCTGTTTTCTATGCAATGTTGCTAGTTCTTGAAGCGTTGCTAAAACATTATCTACTAAAATAGTATTAGAACTGTTTGCATATTCTTTTTCATCAATAATTGCAAAACTACAACCATTCTTAATTGCTTTGTCTGCAAATTTATTGCCATTGAAGTTCTCGCCTTTTAATGCAAAGAATAAACTTCCTTTCTCAATTTTTCTTGTGTCCGTACATATGGACGGGTGCTTTTGAAAAATTGTATAAAGATCTTCAGTAGTCATTTTTGTATAAAACAAAACCCCATGTTTAGTGGGGTTTTGAAGTTTTTATTTTATAAGAGATTATTTTCTTTTCTTATTGTAATCAACACCTCTTCTTTGATTGTTTTTTTCTCTACTAACAGGAGCCCCAACTCTATCCATTGCACATCTAAACCCAATTGCATCAGTAGATTGATCTTGATCTAGAAATCTTCTTGTTCCTGGATTTAACCAATAAGCTCTATCTTTCCATGATCCGCCTTTAAATACTCTAGTTCTATCAGTAATTAATGAAGATTCTCCATAAGCATACATTTCATTGCTATTTCCTTCTGGAGCATCATCTTTATATTTTGAAAGATTTCCTGTTCCATACTTAGAGTTCCACTTGTCAATTGCAACACTTGCAGTATCTTTCTGAGCTGTTTCATCTAGTAAATTATTCCAATCAATTCCCATTTGAGATTCAACATCTCCATTTAAGTAATTAATGTTATCTGCTTTTTTATAGTTTCTTCTGTAAGCATTTCCTTGAACATCTACAGGAACCATTTGTACTCTACCTAAACTATCAACTTCCTCAATAAATCCATCTTCATCAGTTTTTTGAGTTAAGTAAACATTTCCTCTAAAACTTCTGTGATCTGCAGTAGTAGTTTGCTCTATAATAGGCCTGTAAACATCCATTACCCATTCAGCAACATTTCCTGCCATATTGTATAATCCGTAATCATTTGGCCAGTAAGATCTAACAGGGGACGTAATATCAGCATTATCATTTAAGCTACCTGCAACTCCCATATTATCTCCTCTCCCTCTCTTGAAGTTAGCCATTATTTCACCTTGATTGTTTTTACTTCCATTTCTTAATGAAGAACCATTCCAAGGGTATAATTTCCTTTCATCAGTATTTTCTTCTTGAGTATTTCCTACATATCCTAGTGCAGCAAATTCCCATTCAGCTTCAGTAGGCAATCTGTAAGAAGGTAATAATAAACCATCTTCCATTTTGATGATTCTACTTTTCTCTCCACTACCATAATTCTCATTAGTAAGATTTCTTGGGTTTCTTCTTACAATTCCTTCATATTGTCCTTGTAAGTAAGATTGAGTTGTGAATACATTATCATCCATTTGTTCCATATCTTCTTGTAAGATACCATTATCAATAAGTATTCTCTCATTTACTCTGTCAGTTCTCCATGCACAATAGTCAGTTGCTTGTTGCCAGCTCACTCCAACTACAGGATAGTTTTTGAATGCAGGGTGTCTTAAATATTGCTTTACAAAAGGTTCATTATATCCTAATTTATCTCTCCAAACTAAAGTGTCAGGTAAGGTTTTCTTGTAAACTTCTGGGTAAGACCCTCCGTAAACTCTGTTTACCCAGAATAAGTATTCTAAATAGTCAATATTTCTTACTTCAGTTTCATCCATATAGAAAGAAGATACAGTTTGTCTTCTTGGAATGTTATCCCATTCATACATTACATCTTGCTCTACTCTTCCCATAGTGAAAGATCCACCTTCTACAAACATCAATCCAGGGCCAGTAACTTGTTCAATAAAACGCTCGTTAGTTTCGTATCCTCCATTTTTGGAATTATTATATTCCCATCCTGTAGTTGATGATTCTTTTCTTGAGGAACATGCTGCAAGAATCATTATACTACTTAGTGCTAAAATTAATTTATTTGTTTTCATCATTTTTTATTAATATGATTGTTATTGTTTTATGTTAACTAGAATTGCGGACAACTTATTGTGTTGAACGATTTTCCTTTAGAGTGACAAGGCATAAATAGTGTGAATGATATTTCATGCGCACCTAGAGTGTTGCTATTTTTTAAATTACTTACAGTAATATCATAACTGTATCCAAATTTAAATGTTTCTTGAACTAAACCCATCATTATAATAAATGAGTCAAAATTATTTAAACTGTTTCTAGCCCAAAGTCCACCAACAATTGGCCCTTGCTTAGCATATATACCATAATTGAACTGTTGAAATTCTGATTGGCTTTGGTATAAAAAGTTAGGTGAAATTGTAAATGAATTGTGGCTGTATTTATTCAAAACAATATTTCCACCTGCATGTACTGTTATTTTGGTTGGCAACTCACTTTCACTAATAAAACCTTGATTAGGCATTGTCATGTGATGTGCGGCAAATCCAAAGAATATGTTCTCAGAATATCCTAAAAGTCCTGCAGAGAAATCAGGGAAGCTTTTAGATGTAGGGTTATTAACAACATCTTCCTGAGTTGGGTAAACAAACCCTTGTTGAGCATCAATCATATCTCCAAAAGTAAGATCACTCCAATCTAACTGAATCATTCTATAAGATGCTTCAAAACCAGCTTTTACAGCAAATTGATGATTTACTTTTAATCTGTAAGAATATTGTAATGCTAAATGAGTTGTATTTAAGTTTCCTGCACCGGCTCTATCTTGAGCAACTAAAATTCCTAAGCCACCACCAATTGAGTTAATATGTTGATCGAATGATGCAGAAGTTGTAATATAGGTTCTTCCGATTCCAGGCCATTGATCTCTGTAATTTAAATTTGCTCTAGGGCAATCATTACTTCCAGCAAAAGCAGGATTTAAATATAGAGGATTGGCGTAAAACTGACTAAATGCAGGGTCCTGTGCTTGAGCAGAATTACTCATGAATAAAGCGACAGCTACTGTAAATAATATTTTGGAAAATCTATTCAACATAAATTTGGTTTTTCTTAATTTCAATTTTACAAAAATAAACAAATTATTTAAAATTCTCTTTTACTACTAGAAAATTGTAAAATAAATACATTTTTTGCGCGTTATCCCTTTGTTTTTAAAAGGATATATAGATTTGCACTTATGAATAAAAGATTTTTTATTACTTTGTTTTTTACTGTTTTTTGTACAGGATTATTTGCTCAAAATAGTTCTGTTCTATCACAAGGAGAATGGTATAAAATATCAACAACAAAAAATGGAATTTATAAGCTTTCCTACTCTAGTGTAAAGGATTTAGGAGTTGATGTAAATAATCTTCAAATTAGTGCAATAAAACTGTATGGAAATGGAGGTGGAATGTTACCTCATTTAAACTCAGATTTCAGACATAATGATTTGCCAGAAATGGCTATAAAAATTTATGATTCTAACAATAATGGTGTTTTTGAGAGTTCTGATTATATTTTGTTTTATGGTATGTCTGCTAATATTTGGAAATTTAACGCTTCCTCCAACCTTTTTGAGCATAAAACTCATTTGTTTTCGGACAAGGTATATTATTTTTTAACTGTTGATAATCAGGGTGAAGGAAAGAGAGTTGAATTGAAAAATACCTTGCTGAATCCAACAAAAACAATAACAGATTATAATGCGTTTGCATATCATGAGCAAGAACTAGAGAATATTATTCATTCTGGTAAAAAATGGTTTGGTGAAAGGTTTTCCTATGATAATGCCCAGAATTTTTCTTTCAGTTTTCCTAATTTAATTCTTTCGGAAGCTGTGAATATTAAAACTGCAGTTGTTGGTCGTTCTTTACAATCTTCAAACTTTAAAATAAATGCAAATTCAACTTTTTTAAGCACCTTAAATGTCCCAAATGTTGTAACTACTTATGCAACTGAATATGCAAAAGAGGCATCAAATAATTCTCTGTTTAATTCTAATTCTTCAAATATAGATGTGAATCTAGAGTATTCTTCAGGTGATAGTGGGGCTGAGGCTTGGTTAAATTATATTGAGATTAATGCAAGAAGAGAATTAAAACTTAGTGGGAATTATTTAACTTTTAGAGATGTTGAAAGTCAATCTGATGAAATCGGAAAGTTTGAAATAGAGAATGCTAGTGAAGTGAGCGTATGGGATGTTACTAATCCTACAAATGTAAAGTTTTTACAAACAAATTCAAGTGGTAGTTTAGTATCATTTAATGATTCTTTGAACTCTATTAAAGAGTACATAGCATTTAATTCTTCAGCTTATTTAACTCCAACGTTACATTCATCTGTCGCTAATCAGGATTTGCATGGAATTTCTAATAATGTTGAATTTGTTATTGTTTCTCATCCTGATTTTTTCTCAGCAGCTAATCGTTTAGCAGATTTTCATTTGGAGAAGGATAATATGAATTCAATTGTTGTAACTCCTCAACAAATTTACAATGAGTTTTCATCAGGAATGCAAGATGTAAGTGCAATTCGTGATTTTCTAAAACATCAATATGATAAAGAAAATTCAGCTCTTAAATATTTACTTCTTTTTGGTGATGGCTCATATGATCCTAAAAATAGAGTGGATAATAATACGAACTTTATAGTAACTTATCAGTCAGCAAATTCAACTCATCCTACACAAACCTATGTAACTGATGATTATTTTGGATTGCTAGATGAAGATGAGGGGCTTTTTATTAATGATTTGGTTGATATTGGGATTGGAAGATTTCCAGTTGCTACACTTAAAGAAGCAAATATTCTAGTTGATAAAGTTGAACGATATTATGAAAAATCTTCTTTTGGAAGTTGGCGTAATGACGTTGCATTTATTGCTGATGATGGTGATGCAAATGATGGAAATACACATATGTGGCAAGCTGATAGTTTAGCAAATCATTTGGCAGATAATTATGATGAGATAAATATTCAGAAAATATATTTAGATAATTATTATCAGGAATCAACCCCTGGAGGCCCTAGAAGTTCAGCTACTCAAAGTGCAATAAATAACAAAGTAGATAAAGGAGCTCTACTTATTAATTATACTGGACATGGTGGGCCTTTGGGATGGACTCAAGAAAGAATTTTAGAAGTGGATCAAATTAACAAATGGAGTAATATTGATAACCTTCCATTATTTATGACGGCTACTTGCAAATTCTCCTATTTTGATAACCCTGAGGAGAAATCAGCAGGAGAATATGTTTTGTTAAATGAAAATGGAGGGGCTATAGCTTTATTAAGTACAACTCGTTTGGTTTTTGTGGGTCCTAACTACAACTTAAATACAAAGTTTATTCAGAATATTTTCAAAAAGCAAGATGGTGAACTTCCAAGGTTGGGGGATTTATTTAAAACCACCAAAGTGTTGAGCGGAACTTCAGCTAATAATAGAAATTTCACACTTCTAGGAGATCCTGCCTTACGTTTGGCATATCCTAAATATGATGTAAGAACAACAATTGTTTCAGACACTTTAAAAGCACTTTCAGAAGTAACTATTGAAGGAGAAATTGAGGAGGATGGTTTTTTTATTTCTGATTTTAATGGTACAATTTATCCCACAGTTTATGATAAAGAACTTATTAAAACAACTTTAGGGCAAGAGAGTTGCACTCCTATGCCTTACCGAGATCAAAATAATATTTTATATAAAGGTGCTGCAACAGTAACAGATGGAAAATTCTCTTTTTCTTTTATTGTCCCTAAAGATATTGCTTATAATTATGGTGCTGGTAAAATCTCGTATTATGCTGTAAGTGATGATGAAATTCCTGTTGATGCAAGTGGAAGCGAAAAGGAATTTGTAATTGGTGGAAGTGCTGATAATGTTGTTTATGATTATGATGAAGCAGAATTGAGTCTTTTTATCAATACTCGAACTTTTAAAGATGGAGGAATTACTGATGAAAATCCAATTTTAATTGCAGATGTATTTGATGAGAGTGGAATAAATACGGTTGGAAACGGAATTGGACATGATATTACTGCTGTGTTGGACGGAAACACTTCTAATCCTTATGTGTTAAATGATTTTTATGAAGCAGCAAAAGATGATTTTACAAAAGGAATAATCAATTTCCCACTCTATAATTTGGAGAAGGGAGAACATACGCTAACTTTAAAGGTTTGGGATGTATTTAATAATTCTTCTGAAGCAACAATTAGTTTTGTCGTTTCTGATGAAAATGAATTTACAATTGCTGATTATATTACTTATCCCAATCCATTTTCTACTTCTACTGATATTTATTTCCAGCATAATAAACCAAACCAAAATTTGGGTGTAGTGCTTGAGATTTACTCTATCACTGGGGTTTTAGTTAAACGATTTGAAGAAACTTATAATGATGATGGCTATAGGGTAGGCCCTATAAATTGGAATGGTAAAGATGAGTATGGTGGTAATTTAAGTGCAGGAATGTATATTGCAAAACTTAATATTTATGCTGAGGATGGTGCTTTTACTTCAAATTCAATTAGGATTATACTATTACCACAATAAATGCGTTAATCCACACAATAAAAAGAAGTATATTTGCAAACTAAATTATGAAAATGAAAAAACTATTTGGATTTTTAACAGCATCACTATTGATGTTTTCCGCTTTTTCTCAAACTGAGATTGATTATAGTGATTTAACCGGAGGCTTAAATACAATTACAACTGCTGTTCCTTTTTTAATGATATCTCCAGATTCTAAAGCTGGTGCTATGGGTGATGTTGGGGTTGCTACTACACCTGATGCAAATTCTATGCATTGGAATCCTGCAAAACTTGCTTTTACTAATGATGATATGGGAGCTTCTATGTCTTATGTCCCATGGTTAAGAGCTTTAGTTCCAGATATTAATCTGTCATATTTAGCAGGATATAGAAAGTTAGATGATAATCAAGCAGTTGGTTTAGAAATGCGTTATTTCTCATTGGGGGATATTACTTTTACTGATGTACTTGGCACAACTATTGGACAATATAAACCTCATGAATTAGCATTAGGAACTTCATATGCTCGTAAGTTATCAAGAGAATTCTCATTAGCAATTTCAGGAAGATATATTTATTCTAATTTAACTGGAGGACAATCTGCAGGTGGTATTGAAACTGTTGCAGGTCAATCAATTGCTGCTGATTTAGCTGGGTATTATGCTAAGCCTGTCAGAATGGGAGGACAAGATATGGATTTGGCAGTTGGATTAAATATATCTAATATTGGTAGTAAGGTTTCTTATACTGAAACTTCAATTAGAGATTTTATTCCGATTAATATGAGGTTAGGTTCAGCTTTAGAAGCAGATATTGATGAGTATAATAAAATCTCATTAGCATTTGATTTAAATAAATTACTAGTACCAACTCCTCCTATTACTGATGATGGAGAAATTAAATTAGGTCAAAGTTCTGATGTTGGTGTAGTTTCTGGAATATTTCAATCATTTGGTGATGCTCCAGGTGGTTTTAGTGAGGAAATACGAGAGATTAATTATTCAATAGGAACTGAGTATTGGTACGCAAATCAGTTTGCTTTAAGAGCTGGTTACTTCTTTGAGCATTCTACTAAAGGGGGAAGAAAGTTCCTGACTTTTGGTTCAGGTGTTAAGTATAGTGCATTTACCCTTGATTTTTCTTATTTAGTAAATGCCAATAATGATGCTGGAGCAACAAACCCTTTAGCAAATACAATGCGATTTTCTATGATATGGAATTTCGGTGCAATGGAAGAAGCTAACTAAAATGAATATAAGAGTCGGTTTTGGTTTTGATGTACATCAGTTAAAAGAAGGTTTAGACTTTTGGCTTGGTGGAATTATTGTCCCACATACAAAAGGAGGTCTTGGCCATTCGGATGCTGATGTTTTAATTCATACCATTTGTGATGCATTATTAGGAGCTGCAAATCTTGGGGATATTGGAAAACACTTCCCTGATACTGATCCAAAATACAAAGGAGTGGATAGCAAGTTATTGCTTAAAGAAGTAATTAAACTTATCAGAGAAAAAGGGTATGAATTAGGTAATGTTGATGCTACAATTTGCTTGCAAACACCAAAAATTGGACCTTACATCCCTAAAATGCAAAAAGTACTTGCTGATTGTATGAGTGTAGATACTGATTTAGTTTCAATAAAAGCTACTACTACTGAAAAATTAAGTTTTGTTGGGAGGGAGGAAGGAGTTTCTGCTTATGCAACTGTTTTGATTCAAAAGGTTTAAAAACCTAAATTTTCTTTCTTTTTATCATCTCTTAAATAGACTTGCATTTTTGCTCTTGCGCAAACAATTCCTTTTTTGTTAATCGCTTCCACTGTGTGCCATATTTCAAATTTACTCTTTTCATCTAAAGTCTTTTCTGCTAACAATATATCTTCCTCAGTAATTTTAAAATGAAGTTTTAATGATGAATCAGCAGGGCGTAAATATTGTATTTCAGCAGATTTTAACCAGATAATTAGTTTCCTGTTTTTGTTTGCGAAAATATGATAATACATGGTTGGGAAGTAAGGGTCACAAGCTGAAAAGATGCTTCCTCCAAAAATAGTTTTATGAAAATTCATATTAAAAAGAGCTCGTCTTAATACTACTTTCATCTCCAAGAAATCATCTGAAATTTCCTTTAACACTATTCTGTTGAATAATAATGGAGGGAAAATATTCATTACAAATTTGAGTAAAATTTTTGGCACTTGCATATTGCAAAAATAAAAAACCCCACTCAAAAAGAGTAGGGTTTTAAAATTTAGATTTTAATTTACTTAGTGTTTAGCTAAATAATCAGCTACACTTTCGTGTGTTCCTTTCATAGCGTCATCACCTTTACTCCAGTTTGCAGGACAAACTTCTCCAATTTCTTCAAAATGTTGTAAAGCATCAACCATTCTTAATGCCTCATCAACATTTCTTCCTAATGGGAAATTATTAACGATTTGATGTTGTACGATTCCACTTTTATCAATTAAAAAAAGTCCTCTGTAAGCAATCATTGGTCCTGTTGCGCACATATTTTCATTTGCATCTAATTCATAATCTCCAGCTAATACCCCAAAGTTTGCTGATATTGTTTTAGAAGTATCAGCAACTAAAGGATAAGTAATTCCTTTAATACCACCTTCTGATTTATCCATTTGCAACCATCCCCAATGTGATTGTTCTGTATCTGTTGAGCAAGCAACTACTTCTACTCCTCTTGCTTCAAATTCAGCTAATTTATTTTGAAATGCAAATAATTCTGTTGGACATACGAAAGTAAAATCCATAGGATAGAAAAAGAATAATACGGGCTTTTCCCCTACAAACTGATCTAAAGAATAATCTGCTACTATTTGCCCACCTTTTATTACTGCTGATGCAGAAAATGATGGCGCTTTTTTACCTACTAATATTGACATAATTTTTTATTTTTTGATTATTAAAACTCGAGCAAAACTAATACAAAATAAGGACAAACCTTATATTTTAGATAGAATAAAGGCAATTCGTTCATTAACTGTTAATTTAGGGACTTCCACTAAATTATAACCAAAGGACTGATAAGTAGTGAGTAAAACGTTTTCTATGTTTTTTGCAGTGATAATATCTTCTTTTCTTTCACTATCATTTGTATAGATTTCTGCCCAAATAGGTGTATAAAAAACAGTTTTATTGTAAGGGAATTGTTTTACCATTTCCATGATGTCATTATTAACCGCTAGGTTATCATGTTTTAAGTAGGCAATTACATCAATAATTCCTCTATCAAAAAAATAAGTTTTACCTTTTGGGGCATTAGTATGTTGTGCTTTCCTAAGAGCAATTACTTGCTGAGAAAAAGCAGCTAAGTTTTTCCATGGTAAAGCATCTCCACCACTTGCAATCTCTTCAGTTATTATTGTTCTAGAAATTTCCTCAGCACATGAATGACCTTCTTTTTTGAGTGCATTAATAATTGCAGTTTTACCTGTTCCAGGAGCTCCAGTTATGATGTATTTTTGATTCACTTTAAAGGCTTAAGTAAGCAATTGCTGCCCCTAACAAAATAGCAAAAATCTTTTTTGAATTGAATTTATGTCCTTCACTGCTTTCAAATAATATTGTTGTTGAAATATGAAGGAAAATCCCAATAACTACTGCCATTATTTCATTATGAAATTCTGCTAAATCAGCAAAAAGACTTCCTGAAAAAACCCCAAGAGGAGACATTAATGCAAAAAGTAACAAATAGAAATAAGCTCTTGTTTTACTTATATTACTTTGAAGGAATATTGTCATCAAAACAATAGCGACTGGCATTTTATGCAATACAATTCCAGTAAGTAAGGAATTATGTGCATGATGATGAAGATGTCCTCCTAAAGGGACTCCCTCTAGTAATGCATGCAGGCAAAGGCTGATGAGTACTGAAAAAGGTATAGCATTACTTTTGTGAAAATGCCCGTGCTCTATTCCTTGTGAAAAATATTCTAACAAAATCTGGATTAAGAAACCTCCTAATATAAAGAGTCCAATGTTTGTGGTGGCGCTATGATGGAATATCTCAGGCAATAAATGTAAAACACTTACTGCCAGTAGGTAAGCCCCACTAAAAGTAAGTAATAATTGGATGTTTCTGCTTTTTTCAGGTTTAAAAATTTCAACTATAATTGCTCCAGCAATTACAGATGCAAATAATAGTCCTAGTGTTATTAAATTCATTTCTTGCAAATTAGTATTAAACGATCAGCAATGTTATCTTCAAAACTGTCCAATTTATAATTGCCAAAGATATCAATAATTTTTAGCCCTGCATTGCTGATAAATTCAGAATAATCAGCTAATGTTATTGCCTTTACTTTTTCTTGAAAATGCTGTTTTTCTGTTCCATCAATAATCTCAATATCTTTAATGATGTGCCCATTTTCTACTTTTCGTGTTATGTTGAATACAATATTATCAATTGTTTTCTGTTCCTTGGGTACTAAGTTCGTAATTACCTTTTTTACATTCATAAAATCAATAATTAAAAATCCTCCTGACTTTAAGTTTTTAGCCATAGCATTTATTGCTTTTTGCTCATCTTCCTCTTTTTCAAAATAACCAAAAGAAGTAAACAGGTTAGTTGCAATATCAAAGTTATTTTTTTTATACACCTCACGCATATCGTGCACTGCAAATTGCAAAGTTGCATTTTCATTTTTTGTGGCAGTAGCTATGCTGTTGGGCGATAAATCTACCCCAATAACATCTAATCCTAAGGAATTAAAATAAGTGGCATGTCTGCCTTTTCCGCAAGCAATATCAATGAGTTTACTCTCCTTTTTAATTTGGAGTTTCGTTATCAGATTCTCAATAAAAAGTTCTGCTTCTTTTTCATCTCTATTTTTATAGAGGATATGGTAATAGGAGGAATCAAACCAGTTTGCAAACCAACTCATAATTGTTCTTTTAATTTTTTAGGCATTTCTTCTGTTGTTCCTTTAAACGAAAGAAAATGTTCTCTGAAATGGTCAAGGGTCATATTACCCTCTCTGTCTTATTGCTTCATATAAAATAACACCAGTAGCAACCGAAACATTTAAGGAAGCAATTTTTCCAGCCAAAGGAATCTTAGCTCTTGCATCACACATTTTCAAAAACTCAGGAGAAACACCATCTTCCTCTGACCCCATAATAATAGCAGTAGGTGGTGTGTAATCGGGCTTATACATCATGTCTTGTGTTTTTTCAGTACAGCCTACCAATTGTATGCCACTTTCTTTCATAAATTGTATAGCTAATTTCAAGTTCCAAGTACGGCAAACTGTAATTTTATGCAATGCTCCAGCTGAGGTTTTTATTGCATCTGCATTAATGGCAGCAGCATTTTGTTCAGGAATTATAATCGCATCTACTCCAGCACATTCTGCAGTACGGGCAATTGCTCCAAAGTTTCTTACATCTGTAATTCTATCTAACACCAAAATTAAAGGGTTTTTTCCTTGTTCGTAAAGTGCAGGAACAACATCTTCAATGTTATGAAAATCGATAGGAGATATAAAAGCAAAAACCCCTTGATGATTTTTTCTTGTCAAGCGATTAATTTTCTCTAAAGGAACATGCTTGTAATTTATTCTTTTTAGACGAACTAATTTCCAGAGTTCCGCAAACAAATCGTTATGCAATCCTTTTTGGATAAATAGTTTGTCAATTGTTTTTCCAGCATTTACTGCTTCAATTATGGCACGAATACCAAATATGTAATTTTTTTCTTCTGTGTTAGGCATTATTATCTTCTTTAAACTTAATTTGAGTGGTAATCTCAGGCATATCTCTGAGTTCAATTTCTTTTTGTATTTCTTCTGACTTTTCTTTTAAGTCCTTTGTTAGGATTTGCTTCTTTCTTTTTTCCATTGGAGGGTTTAGTTTTTCAGCATTTTCAAACTGAATAACACTTTCCAAGATATCTGTGGGTAATTGTTTTGCTTTTTGAAGTGTGTCCAAAAATTCCTCTGCAAAAAACTGGTCAATCTGTATTCTTCTTTTTGTAGTATGGGCAAATTTTCCGATAATCCTACAAACATTATCTCGCTCTTCAGGACTTAATTTATCTGCAAATTCGTATTCTTCAATCTTTTTAAGGCTTAGGATTATTGGCTCCAAAGCATCTTTTGTAATAATATACACATTGTAGTCACCAATATTATAGGTGAATTGGTTAATTACTGAAAGTGTGTTAGAAGGAATTACTAGGAATAAATCCTTTTTTACATTATCGTGTTTTGCGTATTTTTTTAGATTTTCAGTTTGTAATTTGATGTATTTTGGAAAGTTACTTAAATCATCATTAGCTGGGCTTTTTGCATCAAAAACAATTAGTTGATCCATAATTTCAATGGAATTATCAGGTTTGTTTCTTGGATGAGGAAAATCTTCCTGTCCGATATATTCAATAACATGGTTGTTACAGATAATTCTAATATGATTTTCAATATCCCTCTCATGTTCACCCCATTTGAGTTTCATGTTTTCTAATCTTTCCTGCTCTTTTTTAACACGCTCGTCATTAACTCTGGCAATTTCTGTTCTAAGACTATCTTGTAATGTGTTTGTTGATTCAATTGATTTTCTCAGAGTTTCATTTCTGTTTTCTTCTTCTTTTTTTAGTTTAGTATTTTCATTTCTTAAATTATTTTTTTCTAACTCAACTAGTTTTAATCTTTCTTCAATTTGAGTCTTTTCCGTTTTTAATTGCTCAAAAGATGTCATTTTCGCATTTAATAAGCCCTCTGATTTTTGTATCTGATTAATTATTTCTTCTTTTGATGCAACTGATTTTTCTAACTCTGAAATTTTCTTACCATAATCTACAGTATCGCTTTCAAATGATTTTTTAAAATAAGTTGCTAAAGCGATAATAATAAGTAATCCGAGTAATCCTATTTCCATAAGTAATTTTTTGAGTTATAAAATGAGGACTAAAGTACCAATTGCTATTGTTTTATACAAGTCTATTACTTCATTATTTTTCATTCTTATACAGCCGTGTGATGCTGGCGTTCCTAACCTTCCTTCTTCTGATGTACCGTGAATATAAATGTAGCGTTTGTATGAATCAATTCCCTCTCCTTTATTTTTTCCATTTTCTAATCCTTCAAGCCAAAAAATTCTTGATGTTACATCATCAGTTTTACTTTTTGTTTTGTCATTATATAGAGTAGCGATTTGTCCATAAAAAACTCTTCCAATCATTCTTCCGTTTATTGGTGTTTTATCTCCATATTTTTCATTTACTTTATGTAGTCCAAGTGGTGTTTTATTACTTCCAGCTTCACTGCCAGTTCCATATTCTGATGATGAAATAATGTATTTTTTTACAATTGCACCTTCTTTAATGTGATACATCTTCTGATTTTCAATAGAGACAAAAAGCAGTTCAGAATAATCTGTAGAAATGTAATTATTTGCTTTCTGGATTATATTTTCTTGGGAAAAAGAAGTGTTATAAAAAAGTAAAATTAGAATAAAGTTAAAGTATCTGAGCATAGGTTCCAGTCTATTGGTTTTTGATTATTATTTATGAGTATTTCATTAGTTTTAGAAAAAGGCTTACTCCCTAAAAAGCCTCTATATGCTGAAAAAGGAGAGGGGTGAGTAGTTTCTAAAATGTAATGTTGTTCAGAATCGATTAAATCTGCTTTTTTTTGAGCAAATGCACCCCAAAGTAAAAACACAACTCCTTCTTTCTCTGCAGATAGTTTTGAAATTACAGCATTAGTAAAATTCTCCCATCCCATTTTTTGATGAGAACCAGCCTCTTTTTCTCTTACGGTAAGAGTAGCGTTTAAGAGCAGTACTCCTTGCCTTGCCCAGCATGTTAAATCTCCATTTTCTGATATTGGGATTTTTAAATCAGAGTTTAATTCTTTAAAGATATTGCGTAATGATGGAGGATTTTTAATTCCATTTGGAACAGAAAAAGAAAGTCCGTGTGCTTGATTTTCTCCATGATAAGGGTCTTGCCCCAGTATTACAACCTTAACTTTTGATAAAGGTGTCTTATTAAAGGCATAAAAAACTAATTCATTTTTTGGAAAAATGATAAATCCTTTCCTTTCTAAATCTACCTTTTTTAGAATTAACTTAAATGAATCTGATGCAAGTTCATCTTGCAAAAATTCTATCCAATCATTATTTAGGTGTAAATTAGTCAAATTCATTTTCTTATTTCAAAGATAGATAATCTTGCTTAAAAATGTATTTTTGCATCAAACTATTTATAAAATGAAAAAAGTTATTTTTATTCTCTTTGCGATTACTTTATTAAGTTCATGTGTTGTAAATCGTAATGCATGTCCTGGTGTTGCTGAAGATAATCAAGTAAACACATATTCTTAATTTCTTGTTTTGAGTTCTTCTGAAGTATTGAAAAAACCAAAATGGTTAAAAGTTAAGCTGCCAACTGGGCAGGCTTACAAAAATGTAAGAGGGATTACCAAATCTCATGATTTGCATACTATTTGTGAAAGTGGTAATTGTCCTAATATGGGCGAGTGTTGGGGAGAAGGGACTGCAACTTTTATGATATTAGGAAATATATGTACAAGGTCATGTGGATTTTGTAATGTTATGACAGGCAGGCCTTTAGCTGTTGATGTTTTAGAGCCTAAAAAAGTTGCTCGATCAGTTAAATTAATGGAAGTTAAACATGCTGTAATTACTTCAGTTGATAGAGATGACTTAAAAGATGGTGGAGCGAGTATTTGGGTGGAAACTATCAATGAGATTCGTAAAGAAAATCCGCACACAACTATGGAAACTTTAATCCCTGATTTTAAAGGAAGGTTACAAGATATTCAGCCAATTATTGATGTAGCTCCTGAAGTTGTTTCTCATAATGTAGAGACAGTAAGAAGGCTTACAAAAAAAGTTAGAATTCAGGCTAAATATGACAGAAGTTTAGATACGCTTAGGTTCTTATATGAGGGGGGTATTAAAACTAAATCAGGGATTATGTTGGGGCTTGGTGAAACTGAAGATGAAGTTATTGAAACTATGCGCGATTTGCGTAAAGTTGGCGTTCAGATTGTAACTATCGGACAATATCTTCAGCCTACTAAAAAGCATTTACCAGTTTTCGAGTATATTACTCCTGAGCAATTTAAAAAATATGAAGAAATTGGAAAGTCATTAGGATTCAGGCATGTTGAAAGCGGTCCTTTAGTTCGATCTTCATATCATGCAGAAAAACATATTCATTAGTAAAAAGTATTTTTCTAATTATTGTTGTTTGTTTAGCTTTAAACCTTATATTTGTAACCTTAAATTTAACAAACAAATCATTAGATATGAGAAATAAAATTTTACCATTATTTTTAGGAGCATTATTGTCAGCAAACTTCAGCTTTGCTCAAAAGTGTGGAACTTATGAAGGTTCATTTGAAAATGAAAAAAATAAATTTCCAGAATTTTACCAATCTATAGAAAGTAAAAATTCAGATTTACAACAAAGTCATTTAAAAGCATTAAACAAAATGACTTCATTAAAAGTTGAGAATGGAGTTAGAATTATTCCTGTTGTTGTTCATGTTATTCATGATTTAGGAAATGAAAATATTTCTGACGTTTCAATTCAAGGTGCTTTAGATATTTTAAATGCAAATATTAATGGGCAGGGGGCTAACTTTTTAAATAAAACGCCAGATATTTTTGCTGCTGTTAGAGGTGATTTAAAAGTTGAGTTTAGATTAGCCAAACTTGATCCTAACGGAAATCCAACTACTGGAATAAATAGAGTTAGGTCAACTTTAACTGATGAACCTGAACCTAGAGATGCAGTTAAATCGTTAAGTTATTGGAATTCTTATCAGTATTTAAATATTTGGACACTTAAAAAGTTTGCTCCACAGGATGATGGTAATACCCTTTTAGGGTATGCACAGTTCCCTTTTAGTGGTTCAATGTCAACTGATGGTGTTGTTTTATTAGCATCTCAAATGGTCAGTGGGGGTACATTAACTCATGAGTGTGGGCATTGGCTAGGACTCAGGCACGTTTGGGGGGATGCAACGTGTGGAGATGATGGAGTAAAAGACACTCCCCCTGCAAGAGATCCTAATTTTGGAATTAATTTGAGTGACTTTCCATATCATGTTGGGTTGGCTCCACCTGCAGGTCAAACTGGAGCTTGGGGTTGTATAGCTGATTCATTAAATCCTGCTGGCGAGATGTTTGTAAACTATATGGATTATTCAAATGATGCTGACGTAACTATGTTTACTAAAGGACAAAATGCTATTATGAATGAAGTTCTTGATGGTATTTATGATGAAGAAACTCAAACTTCAGGTGTAGGCTTTAGAGAGTATATGTGGTCTAATGAAAATATTTCCTTAACTGGAACAGCTGATGGCTATATGACTCCTACTTGTACACAAGAAGCTACTTTTAATGTTATTGGTGGATCTTCTTCAATTTGCGAAGGTGAATCAATTCTATTAAGAGGAAATAAAACTATGTTCGGTACTGGTAATGTAAATTCTATGACATGGGACTTTGGTGATGGAAATACGGATAATTCAGGAGAGAATTTTCTTGCTCATGATTATATTTCAGAAGGTTCTTATGATGTCACTTTGACTGTTGAGTATAATGAAATGACTGAGGCAAGAGCTAGTTCTTTGGCTGACTTAGATATTTCAAATGCAACATCTTATGATTCTATAACTTCAACATTAATAGCTCAAGGCACACTGGCTGAATTAGAGGCAGTAAATGCAACAAATATTGATTTACATCTTGATGTCGATTCTTTTAGTATCGGATCTTATTTTGCACATATCCCTGTTGATAGCATGGTAGGGGAGCATTCTTCTGTTTATTATGGGCTTGATACATTTATGTTAATTTTTGATACTCCGAAAGGGGATGTTTTAGATTCAGCATCTAATGATAGATTAATGAATTGTTTTTTTACTTTAACAATGGATTCAGTGGTTGGATCACAAAATACAGCTACTTTGGTGTGGGAATATGATACATTGACTTATTATTTTGGTTGGTATTCTGCTGATGCTTATGACGCATACTTTATGGATACTCTTTTCTATAGAGGAAATGTAGAGCAAACTGTTTATATTGCTTATTTCTCAAATACATGTATTTCTACTACTACAGCTGAAAACTTCATTAAAGTAGGTTCAAATTCATCTTCAAATAATGCTGGCTCTTATTCTTATAGTTTTGAAAATGCTTCAGAATTAGATGATGACTGGGTTATTAATCAATCAACTGATGTTGCTAGTGGTTGGGAGTTTAGTGCTGGTGATTTTACAGAATGGAAATGGAATTCTGGTGTTGCAGCTCATGGTGATGCTTCTATTATGATAGATGCAGAAGAATTAGGAGGAGTATTAAGATCTACAGAAATAATTTCAGGAGCTTATAACTTATATGATTTAAATGATCCTGCAATTAAGTTTTCATGGTCAGGTGCTGCTGCAAACACTTTCCCAGTTAATGAACTAATTGTTACATATTCTGATAATTGTGGTGAGGACTGGAAATCACTTGGAACAATTAATGCTTTATTGGCTGCTAATTCAGGATTATATACAACTAGATTTGTTCCTAAGGCATCTGAGTGGAATGATACAATTATGTCAAAAAGCCAACTTAAACATGATAATATCCGCTTTAAGTTTGAATATGTAATTAGCGGAAATACAAATAATTTTTATTTAGATAATATTATGATTGGTGAAGCTGACGCATTAATGACTGCACAAAATCAAAATAATTCAAGATTATCTGTTTATCCTAACCCAACAAATGGAAATGCAGTTATTGATATTGAGAATCTTGCAGCTGTAAATATTGAGGTTACTTTAATCAATATACTAGGATCAAAAGTAATGGAACTTTATAGTGGGGCAGTAGTAAGTAACTACCAAATTGATGCGAATCTTACTAATCTTGATAAAGGGATCTACTTTGTAAGAGTTAATTCTAATGGGAATACGATTCTTACAGATAAGTTAATTCTTAAGTAAGAGATAAATAAATATAAATAAAAAAGCCATCAGAAATGATGGCTTTTTTATTTATTATAAGTTTTTAGATTGAGTTTTCCTTCTTCAAGTACTCCATAAGTATTTTGGCTTAACCATTCTCCAAGGTTAATGTAGGTTGCTTTTTCGTCAACTTTAAGCTCTAAAGGGATGTGTCTGTGTCCGAACACATAATAATCAACAGGATTATTTTTTTGCATTTTCTCACAATATCCAAAAAGCAATTCTTTATCTTTTGAAGCAAATGGTACTTCACTGCTTTTTCGGCTACTTTTACTCCAAGTGTGAGCTAAGCTTAGACTAAAGTTAGGATGTAAACGAGCGAATAGAAACTGACAAACTTTAGATGTAAAAAAAACTTGCTTTAAAAGTTTGTATAAATAATCCCCACTCCCTAAACCATCTCCATGCCCAATAAATAACTTTTTATTTTGTTCTTCTACAACAATTGGTTTATGATGTATAGTGATTCCTACCTCTTCTGTTAAGTAGTTTTGCATCCATAGGTCATGATTGCCTACAAATAAATGGACTGCTATTTCTTTGTCAGTTAGTTCGGCTAATTTTCCTAATAATCGCACAAAACCTTTTGGAATAACTTTTTTGTATTCAAACCAGAAATCAAAAATATCACCAACTAAGTAAATTGCTTTTGCATCTTTCTCAATTGAAGTAAGCCAACTTACAATAAGTTTCTCTCTCTTATGGCTTTCTTCTAGGTTTGGGCTTCCTAAATGGAAGTCAGAAGCAAAATATATATTTTCTTTAGTCAAGATTATTTTTCTAGTTCAGTTTTTAGTAATTGGTTTGCTAATTTAGGATCAGCTTGCCCTTTTGAAAGCTTCATTACTTCCCCCATAAACAAACCAATCAACCCTTTTTTACCTTCTTTATATTGCGCAACTTTTTCTGGGTATTTTGCAATTGCTTGAGTAATGTATTCTCCTAAAGCATCACTATCACTTTCTTGCACCCAATTATTTTCAGTAGCAATTTCTTCAGCAGTTTTATTGCTACTTAACATTGCAGGAAATACTTTTGATGTAGCAACTGAGTTACTTATTCTTTCATCATCAACTATACTAATAAGTGTTGCTAATTGTTCAGTTGAAATGCTGAAATCTGATATTGAAACTGCATTTTCATTAAGGTAAGATTTTACACTTCCGTTAACAAAATTGGCAGCTGATTTAAAGTTTTTTGTATGTGAGCATAGCTCATTATAATACAGTGCAATCCCTTTTTCGTCTATAAGTATATTGGTATCATAATCTGATAAACCGTATTCAGTTGTAAATTTACTGTATAGTTCTTTCGGTAAAGGTGGTAGTTGACTCTTAACTTGTGCAATATATTCTTCAGTTACAATTACGGCTTGTAAATCTGGTTCCGGGAAGTATCTGTAGTCATTTGCTTCCTCTTTATGTCGCATGGAAATAGTAGTGTTGTTTGCAGCATTAAAACTTCTTGTTTCATGCACAACAGTTCCTCCTTCCTCTAAAAGTTCAATTTGTCTGTCAATTTCAAATTCGATTGCTCTTTTTACATTTCTTGTTGAGTTCATATTCTTTACTTCCACTTTAGTTCCGAATTCTGTAGCTCCTTTAAGCATTACTGAAATATTTGCATCACATCTTAAGGATCCTTCCTCCATATTTCCATCACAAATATCTAGGTAACGAACTAATTTTCTCACTTCATTTATGTATTGATAAGCTTCATCTGATGATCTTACATCAGGTTCAGAAACAACCTCAACTAAAGGTACACCTGCTCTATTTAAATCAATTAAAGTGTGGAAAGGATCTAAATCATGAATAGATTTTCCAGCATCTTCCTCCATGTGAATTCTAGTAATTTTAATGTCTTTAGGACTTCCATCTGCATCTTTAATAGTGATTGTCCCACCATTACAAATAGGTGTAGTGTCCTGTGTTATTTGATATCCTTTAGGTAAATCAGCATAAAAGTAATTTTTACGAGCATATTCATTTCTTTCTCTGATATCTGAACCAACTGCTATACCTAACCGAACAGCATATTCAATAACTTTAGCGTTTGATTTGGGTAGAGTTCCAGGGTGGCCTAATGAAATTACTGATGTTTTTGTATTGGGTGTAGCCCCATAAGTATTCTCATCAGACGAATATGCTTTTGTTTTTGTAAGTAATTGTGCATGGACTTCAAGCCCAATCACAACTTCATATTTATCTCTTAAACTCATTATTCGAATAATACTTTTCCTGATTCTATTTGTTTCCCTTCTTTATTAAGGCTGTAAAAATACAAACCATTCGCTAAATTTCCTCTTTTAATAGTAGTTTGATTTTTACTAATTGCAACATCCATTAATTTTGCTCCTAAGCTATTGTAAAGTGTAAAGTTATTAGCAGTATTATTTATAATTGTAATCTGATTTGTAGCAGGAATAGGGTAGATGCTAGGTTTTAAGTTTGTTTCAATTGTATGAGTTGTTCCACTAGTTAAATCAATAATATATAGTCCTGTTTGCATATCAGAAACAATAATATTCCCAGATGACAAATAAGGGTAAACTCCCCAAGCTCCTTTGTATGATGCATGACTTGATGGAGCGTAAGTGTCATATTCCCAAGTTTGAATTGGGCTTGTTGGATCAGAAATATCAAAAACTCTTAAACCATCATGGTAATAGGGTATGTATAAATTATCCCCTTTTATTATCCCATTGTGTGCCATTGATTGAGGATCAACATCTGAGCTGAATGTAGATAAAACGGAAATGTTATTGAAATCGCTTACATCTAATAGTTTTACCTCATAACCATGGTTTTCATCTTGCATTACATAAACTGATCCATCATCACTTAGCCAACCAGAATGATTGTAGCCAGCATCAGGATATGAAGTTAAAGAACCTAATAATGTTGGTTGATCTCCCATTGCATTTACATTTGAAAAATCCATAATTCTAAAACCATCATTTCCACAATTTAAATAAGCTGAATCATTTCTAACAAAAGCATCATGCACATGCCCAACACCATTGTAAGAATAAATTAAAATAGGTGCAGTTGGTGTATGCAAATCGTAAACATCCATAGCAGTATTTGATGCACAAGCATATAGTTTTGCTGTTGCAGTGTCAATATATATATTGTGTGATTTTGTAAATAGCGCATTGGAGTCATAAACGGTAGTTACTGAGTCAGGTAAATTTGAAATGTCAATTATTTGTAATGTAGACGAACTTCCTTCATCACAAACTACATATAAGTACCCTTGGAAATCATGATAATCTCTATGGATTACGCCACCACCTTGGTATGCTCCTGCAACATAAGCAACTTGTGTTGCATTTGCAGGGTCAGTTACATCAAAAAAATGTGTGCCATCAGTTGATCCTATAATTGCTATTTCACTTCCGTTTACTTCCAGACCCCAACATTCGTTATAAGTATTGTTGTAAGCCCAAGAACCCACTAAAGTTGTGTCCTGCCAATTGTATAAAAGCGTTCCTGTTTGTTGTGCATCTGAGCTGATGCAAATAAGAGAAATAGCTACTATTAAAATAAATTTATTCATTATATTGATTCGATTAGTTCTTTAATAATTAGGGTTAGTTTGGGTTCAGCTACTTCTGATACTTTTTGAATTTCTTCATGAGTTACCTTTTGTATTTTACCAGGAACTCCTAAATCAGTAATTACAGACATGGCAAAACAAGGAATATTCATATGGCGAGCAACAATCACTTCAGGTGCAGTGGACATTCCAACAGTATCTCCACCAATAATCCTCATGTGATTGTATTCAGCTGGAGTTTCTAAAGTTGGACCTGTAAGCGCAACATAAACCCCTTTTTGTAAAGGTAGATTATTTGCCTTTGCAATGCTTTCTGCTTTACTGATTAAATCTTTGCAATAAGGTTCACTCATATCAGGGAATCTTGGGCCAAGTTCAGCAATATTTACGCCAATTAACGGATTTGGAATAAGGTTGATGTGATCACTTAAAATCATTAAATCACCTACTTCATAATCTGGGTTTACACCTCCACTAGCATTAGATACTACTAGGTTTTCTATTCCTAAAAGTTTCATTACTCGTACAGGAAAAGTAACTTTATCCATAGGGTAGCCCTCATAAAAATGAAAACGTCCTTGCATAGCGACTACTCCTTTTCCTCCAAGATTTCCGAAAATTAACCTTCCACTATGACCCTCAACAGTTGAAAGAGGAAAGTTAGGAATGTCTTTATAAGAAATAGAATGTTTAATGTCAATTTCATTAACTAAACCTCCAAGCCCTGTGCCTAAAATGATACCAACTTTTGGTTGGCTATTTGTTTTGTTTTGTAAGAATTCAGCTGATTCTTTAATTTTTTGCAACATAGTTTAATATTTGTCTGTCAAAGATTTCTTGTTCTGAAAATGCAATATCAATAGGGATATAATAGAGATTTGCATCTTCAAAGTGGGCTAATAATTCTCTTAATTTAGTAGCATCTTTTTCGGTGGTCAAGATAAGTTTTTTTGCACTTTCATCAGCATTGTATTTTGCTAAGATTTTTTGAGCATCATAAGTAGTATAGGAATGATGATCTTTAAATATAATTTGACTTATAGTGTGCCCTTTGTTTTCTAACTGCTTCACTAGGGGTTTTGGGTTTACTATTCCGCTTACTAAAGTAATGTTGTATTTTTGATCTGCAGAAAATTCCTTATTTGTGCTTATGCACCTCCAAGTGCAGTAGTTAATGTGTGAGAAATAAGCTTTTTGATGTGCAAAAAGATGGAGCCTTTCTAGCATCCCCTTTTTTAAAGTTGGGTTGATATTCTCTGGTGTTTTACTAAAAACGATTGCATTTGCTCTTTCTGCTCCTTTTTTGCTTTCCCTTAGATTACCAACTGGCATAAGGGAATCCTTATAGTAAGGGGAAGCGTAAGGTGTAATGAGAATATTAAATCCTGCTTTTATCCATCTGTGTTGATAGCCATCATCAAGTAGTATAACATTAGTTTCAGGAAAATCTTTTAGGATTTTTTTTACCCCTTTATTTCTGTTTTTTTCTACTGCAACTAAGCAATCAGGGTTATTTTGTTTTAGTTGTAAGGGTTCATCACCTACTTCTGATGGCTTGCTTGTGCTTTCAACAATTTGTAAGTTGCTTGTTTTTCGGCCATATCCTCTACTAAGGATAGCAACTTTATAATCAGTTTTCAGTAGATTAATAATGTACTGGGTGTGAGGAGTTTTCCCTGTACCTCCTGCCGATAAATTACCAATACAGATGATAGGTATATTGTGACTTACGGATTTAAATATTTCATAGTCGAATAACAAATTACGAATGGCTGTAATGCTACCGTAAATGAATGATAATGGGATTAATAGAAAATATATAAGGGATTTAAAAGTTTGTATATTAAAATTAGTCCATTTCATCTTTCGCAAAGATAAGATTTAGATTTAAGATACTAGAAATTGAGGGATAGACTTTGTTTTTGTATTTTTGAAAAATGAAAATAATAGAAGTAACAAATTTTTTAGAACAGTATGCACCATTGGAATATCAAGAAACTTATGATAATTGTGGCTTAATTGTTGGGGATGCCAAGTCGGAAGTTAAAGGTGCACTTATCACCTTGGATTGTACTGAGGTGATTATTGATGAAGCAATAGCAACTGACTGTAATCTTATTATTGCTCATCATCCAATTATTTTTAGCGGACTTAAAAAGCTAAATGGCTCTAATTATATTGAGCGAACTGTAATAAAAGCAATTAAAAACGATATTGCAATTTATGCATTCCACACTAATTTAGACAATGTATATAATGGAGTGAGTGCTAAAATTGCTGCTAAAATTGGATTAGTAAATTGCAAGGTGCTTACACCAAAATTTACTGAAAATAGCCAATTAGTTGGCTCAGGTATTTCAGGAGAACTTAAAAATCCTGTAAACTCAACGGAGTTTTTGAAGTTTGTAAAAGGCACTATGCAAACGGATTGTATTAGGCATACAGCTCTAGTAAAAGATGAAATTAAAACAGTTGCTGTATGTGGTGGAAGTGGTAGTTTTTTACTTCAGAATGCAATAGAGACAAAAGTAGATATTTTTATTACTGCAGATTTTAAATATCATGAGTTCTTTGATGCTGAAAATCATATAATTATAGCAGATATTGGGCACTATGAAAGCGAGCAATTCACAAAGGATTTGATTTATGATTTGCTTACCAAAAATTTTACTAAATTTGCCGTCCGATTATCAAAAGTGAATACTAATCCGATAAAGTACCTATAATGGCAAAAACGACAAAAAAAACTACTGCTTCAGTAGAGGATAAATTAAAAGCATTACACCAACTTCAAGTTATTGATACTAAAGTTGATAAAATTAGAATTATCAGAGGTGAATTGCCTTTAGAAATTGAAGATTTAGAAGATGTAATTGTTGGTTTAAATTCAAGATTAGAGAAATTTAATGAGGATTTAGCAACTTCTACAGATGCAATTGTTGCCAATAAGAATTCGGTTGCTTTAGCTACTGATGCAATTAAAAAGTACGAAAAACAATTAGAAAACATTAAGAATAATCGTGAGTTTACTTCTTTAACTAAAGAGGTTGAGTACCAAAACTTAGAAATTCAGATTGCTGAAAAGAAGAAAATTCAGAATGAAGCAAATGTTTTACATAAAACAGAAATTATTAATGCTTGTAAGGAGCAAATTTCTGAAAAAGATGCAGAATTAAAAATTAAGCAAAGTGAGCTTGACGAGATTGTAAAAGAAACTGAGAAAGAAGAAAAAGCGTTAATGGCTGATTCTGCTAAAGCTGAGAAAGTTATTGATGATAGATTACTTGGAGCTTACAAAAGAATTAGATCAAAAGTAGCAAACGGTATGGCTGTTGTTTCTGTTGATAGAAATGCTTGTGGAGGTTGTTTTGCAACTATTCCACCTCAAAGAGAATTGGACATTCAAATGCATAAAAAAGTAATTGCTTGTGAGCATTGCGGTAGAATTATGATTGATGCTAACATCTTTGAAGAGCAAGAAGCTTAGTAAAATTTAGAACTATTTAAAAGGGATTTCATATTTTTGGAATCCCTTTTTTTATGCCATGAGATTTTTTATCATCATATTTTTATTATTAAGCAAATTTACTTTCGCCTCTTTTGATATGAATGAGAATATGCAACAATCATACTCGCATATTATAAGCTTGGAGTTTGAGTCTGCTAAAAAATTACTAGCTAATGAGCAATCTCAAAATCCCACTAATGGTTTTATTCCACTTCATCAAAACTATATTGACTTCTTAACCATTATTATTGGTGAGGAGAAAAGTTATTTTGATAATTCTATTCAGCAAAAGGAAGTGAGAATGGAATTGCTTGAAAGCAAAAATGAAGATTCTCCTTACTATTTATATTCTCAAGCAGAAATTCATTTGCAATGGGCTTTTTCTCGTTTAAAATTTGAGCAATATTCAACTGCTGCTTATGAGTTTATTAAAGCATATAAGCTATTAGAAGAAAATCAAGAAAAATTCCCTGAATTTACTTTAAATAAAAAGGGTTTAGGTTTAATTCATGCTTTGCTTGGTGCAGTTCCTGAGCAGTTCCATTGGATATTAAATCTGGCTAGTTTAGAGGGTGGAATGTCGCTTGGTCTTTCGGAATTAGATGAAGTTTTGAATGATGAGAATTTTAAAATGTATGAGAATGAAGTATTGTTTTTGCTTTCTTTTTTGCAAATTAACTTGAATGAAAATGATGCTATTTCTCAGCAATATCTGGATAGGATAGGAGATGGGTATAAAGAAAATATATTATTGAATTTTACTGCAGCACGGCTATCTCATAATTTAGGAGAGAATGAATTAACACTTAAAATACTGGAAGATAAGCCAAGTTCTTTGTCAGCTTTCCCTTTTCATTATTTGAATTATTTGCAGGGTATGTCTTATTTGTATCAGTTGAATTATGAAAATGCTAAACAGCAATTTGAAGTCTTTTTAGGCGATTTTAATGGTATTAATTACATCAAATCTGCTTATCATAAATTAGCTTGGATTTCTTTTTTGCAAGGAGAAGATGATAATTATTTTGAGAAGGTAATTACTGAAGGTAATACTTCAATTGATGAAGATAAAGTTGCATTGAAAGATGCAAATAAAAACTATATAACACATTCTAGATTGTTAAAAACAAGGTTGCTTTATGATGGAGGGTACTATGAAAAGGCACTATTAGACCTTTCTGGAGTAAAGATAAGAAAAGACTATTCTGGATTCTATGATGAATATTGGTATCGTTTAGCGCGCATCAAATCTAAACTTGATTATGATGATAAAGAAATTATTGAGCATTTTCAATTGTCTATTGATCAAGGAAAGAATTCTGCTAATTATTATGCTCCTATGTCAGCTTTGCAAATTGCCTTAATCTATGAAAAGCAAAATGAACTGGATAAAGCAGCAATCTATTTTGAAAAGTGTCTTTCAATGTCAGATTTTGACTATGAGAGAGGAATTCATCAAAAAGCTAAATCAGGTTTGGTAAGAATATCAGATTAGTATCTGAAGCCTATAGTAAAAATCAAACTATGATTGGTGTTAACTAAAGATGTTGGCGCAATATATTCTTCATTATATAATAAGTGTTCATTTGCTCCTTGAGATAAAACATAAGCGATATCAAAATAATAACCGCCATTATTTATTCCTAAGCCATAGCTAAAGTTTTCTCTGCTAAAATCTTTATTTGCAAATGCACTTCCTAGTTTAGCATATCCAGCTCTTAAAATAAATGGTTTGATATTCATCTCTGCTCCTATCTTTATGTTTTCAGTTTTTTGGTATAAGTTTGAAATAATTTCATTCTCATCAGTAAACCTATAACTATCTGAGTGCATTCTTACTGAGGAATAATCTATGATTTCATAATCCCCATTAATTAAAATGTTTTTATTTAAAATAGTAGAAGCACTTAAATTTGCTTTCCATGGAGTTTGTAATTTGTATTCAAAATAGTTTACTGGAGAGTCTTCCGTATAGCTTACTTCATTAAAATGAGTAGTGATTAAAGTGCTATATGTTTCTTCAATATTGTAATATGTTGGGGAATGTACACTTGCCCCTATTTTAAAAGATTCATTTACCCTAAATATTGCACCAACTTTTAAGTTCATTCCATTGCCGTATGTAGTAAGTTCTTCTTGGTAGTCAAAACCATTTAGTCCGTTAATTGTATCTTCAAAAGAATGTTCGCTATAAATGGTATTCTCATAATAATTTATTGAAGGAAATCCTATGCTTGCTCCTATATACAATTGTTCGTTATATGACCCTCCAGCTGAAAATACAAATTCATTCTCTCCTCCTGATGTTTGCATGTGTTTAGCTTGCATCTTATTGCTTTTACTACTTACATGTGAGATGTAACTTCCGTTATCATTTGCATACCAACCGTTAATTGTATCATTATTTTCTAAGTCAATTAAATCAGACCAAAAAGCAGGACTCCCATGAAAAGAATTTAGGTTGTCAATTGTATTTCCTTGAGCGTATTCTAAAATATTATCAGCTAATGATGAAGTGTTGTTATGCCCTTCAATTATTATATTTCTATCATAACTTGTTAATTGATTCCAGCCTATAGCAATATTAATTCTTTTCCAGTCAGTATCTCCCTTTGGTATAGTAAAAACTAACCCTAGATTACCAATGTCTAATCCTGTGTTATAATCAGCAGTATTTGTTCCATTAAAGTATGATTTAGTGCTATTTAAATTAAATGTTGGCGTGAAAGTAAATTCACTAAACTGATACATTCCAATCCCTGCAGGATTCAAGCTTAAAGCTGAAAATTCTCCTCCTAGTGAGCCAAATGCACCACCCATTGCAGAATATCTTGCAGTTCCTAAATTATCATGTGTTGAATATCTTAATGCGTCAACTTCATTTTGTGCGTTAAGTGTTGTGCTGATTGCTAAAGCAATTACTAAAATTCTTTTTATCATTTTTATCTTCTTGGTTTTGAGCTTCTTTTATTTCCTCCTGAGGATCTATTGTTACTATTTGATCTGCTCCCAGAATTTGAATTGTAGCTTCTGTTGTTGGTTTTTGGTGAAGAATATGTGTTGTTGCTTCTGTTATTTGTTTTAGTTGTTGTGCTGTTTTTATTGGAGCTATTCCCTCTTGTTTTGTTACTATTTGTAGAATTGCTTTTGTAATTACTGTTATTGTAAGTGTTTTTACTAACTCCAATATTTGTTTTAGTAGTTGTATTTCCTCTGTAAGTATTTATTGTTTTTACAGTTGAATTTGAACTATTACTTCTAGTGTTAGTCGAATTGGTTTTTATTGAGCTGTTGTTTCTGATATTTACAGTAGAGGAGTTGTTATTGCTGGTATTGGTTTTCACACTTCTATTTCCTCTTGAAGTTAGTGCTCCTCTGTGTCCAGTTGTGTATGTGTGATTACTATTTGTATTTACAGTAATATTGTTATTGTGGTGATGGTTGTATCCGTATCCGTAATAAGAATAGTAGCCCCCAGTGTAGTAAGGAGAGTAGTAGTAATCGTAATAATAAGGGGAGTAACTGTAGTAAGAATAGTAAGGAGAATTCCAGTTGTAACCATAATAGATGCTTGTTCCGCAATAAAATGGGTCATTATTATACCAATAGTAGTCAGTATAAATTCCACCATAATATCCAGTACTGTACATTGGCCTATGAAATCTTCTTATTCTTGATGAAAAACTATAGTCATAGTAATCATCAGCTTCATAATAATTGTTGACTGTTGTTCCTGTATCAGTAGTTATTGTTTCATTTTCTACTTGATTGTTTGCAGTCATTTCTTCATAGGTGCTAAATTCATCACTTTCTAAATAATTAGGATCAGAATAATGCACATGAGTTGTTGTTATGCAAGATGCTAAAAACAACATTAATATTGAGGGGAGAAGTAGGTTTTTCATAGCTATAATTTTTTGTTTGATACTCATAAACTTATGCTCGTTTAATTTATTAGTTTTGTACTACCTTTTTGGTAAACGAAATTAATACTACAAAATTACATTTTTTAAGATTAAATGGCAAAAAAATTAACATCAAGAGCAGAGAACTATTCTCAATGGTATAATGACATTGTTCAAGGAGCAGATTTAGCAGAGAATTCAGGAGTAAGAGGTTGTATGGTTATCAAACCTTATGGATATGCAATATGGGAAAAAATGCAAGCTGAATTAGATAAAAAGTTTAAAGAGACAGGACATGAAAATGCTTATTTTCCTCTTTTTATACCTAAATCATATTTTAGTAAAGAAGCAAGTCATGTTGATGGTTTCGCTAAAGAATGTGCTGTTGTTACTCATTATCGCTTAAAAAATGATCCTAACGGAAAAGGTGTTATTGTTGATCCTGATGCAAAATTGGAAGAGGAATTAATTGTTCGTCCTACTTCTGAAACTATCATCTGGGATACTTATAGAAAATGGATACAATCCTATAGAGATTTGCCTATTTTAGTTAATCAATGGGCTAATGTGGTGAGATGGGAAATGCGTACTAGATTATTTTTGCGTACTGCTGAGTTTTTGTGGCAAGAAGGACATACAGCTCATGCAACTAAAAAGGAAGCAATTGCTGAAACGGAACAAATGATTGATGTATATGCTGATTTTGCTCAAGATTTTATGGCAATGCCGGTAATTAAAGGTGTAAAATCAGAAAATGAAAGATTTGCTGGTGCACTTGAAACTTATTGTATTGAGGCACTAATGCAAGATGGGAAAGCTTTACAAGCAGGAACTTCTCACTTTTTAGGTCAGAATTTTGCAAAAGCTTTTGATGTAAAGTTTGCTACTAAAGAAGGAAAACAGGAATATGTTTGGGCAACTTCTTGGGGGGTTTCTACTCGTTTGATGGGCGCTTTAGTAATGACACATTCTGACGATAAGGGTTTGGTTTTGCCACCTAAATTAGCACCATATCAAGTCGTTATTGTTCCCATTTATAAAGGAGATGAGCAATTAGAAAAAGTATCGGAAGTAGCTTTAAAAGTTAAAAAGAACTTAGAAGCTAAAGGAATTTCAGTTAAGTTTGATAATAGGGATACACATAAGCCAGGGTGGAAGTTTGCAGAATATGAGCTTAAAGGCGTGCCATTGCGTTTAGCACTTGGTGCTCGTGATTTAGAAAATGGTACAATTGAAGTTGCCAGAAGAGATACTTTAGAAAAAGAAACATATCAGATAGAAGACATTGAAAATAAGGTGGAGCATTTGTTAGAGAAAATTCAAGAAAATTTATATCAAAAAGCACTTGATTTTCGTGCGGAAAAAACTTACAAAGCTGACTCAAAAGAGGAGTTTGTTGAATTAATTAACAAAGGTGGTTTTGTTTATGCCCATTGGGATGGAACTTTTGAAACAGAGGAATTGATTAAAAAGGAAACAAAAGCAACTATTAGATGTATTCCATTGGATGCAAAAGAGGAAAGTGGAGTTTGTTTGTTTAGTGGAAAACCATCTAACAAACGAGTGTTATTTGCAAAAGCATATTAATTATGAATTCAGAAGAAAAGATAGTTAGTTTATTAAAAGAAAAGGCTTGTACTAAGCAAAAGATTTATCGAATTACTAAAAATATTTTTGCTAATTTTCAAGATGTATTGCAAGAAAAAGCAAACATTTTAAATAATGAAGTTCAAGATCAAGATGTTGAGGTTTCTTATGAAGAATCTGGGGATTTTGATGCTAAATTAAAATTTTCTGGTGATACGCTTTTGTTTCATATGCATTCAAATATTTTTGATTTTGATTCTTCACATCAAATACATAAAACATCTTATGTAAAGGAGGATAAAATGAGGTCCTTTTGTGGGGTAATAAATATTTATAATTTTCTTTCAGATTCTTTAAAGTATAATCGCTTGAATGATGCAGGATTTTTGATTGCTCGGATATTTATTAATAAGGATAATCATTTTTTTGTTGAAGGGGATAAACAGTTAGGCTTCTTGTTTAATGATTTTGTTAATCAGCAAATAGATGAAGTTCAGATTTGTAAAATTATTGATACAGCTATGATTTATGCTCTTAATTTTGATTTACAAACACCTAATTTCAATGATGTAAAAGTTGTTTCTTTACATCAAATACTAGATATAAACAACAATCATAAAATTAAAACTTCTAAGCGTTTGGGATTTAAATTCTCTTCTGAAACAAATAATGACTAATTTCTTTGAGGAATTAAAAAAAAGTATAAATTTGCAACCTCAATTTTGAGAAAAGGGATGGCCCGTTCGTCTAACGGTTAGGACATGCGGTTTTCATCCGTAAAATAGGGGTTCGATTCCCCTACGGGCTACAAAAAATTTAAAACTATGGCAAATCATAAATCAGCATTAAAAAGAATTAGACAAACTGAAACTAGAAGATTGTTGAATAAGTATAAGAATAAAACTGCAAGAAATGCAGTAAGAGATCTTAGAGCTTCTACTGATAAAAAAGAAGCAACAGCAATGTTACCTAAAGTATCTGCAATGATAGATAAGTTAACTAAGACTAATATTATTCACAAGAATAAAGCTTCAAACTTAAAATCAAAATTAACTAAGCATGTAAATGCTTTAGCATAATTTAAAAATATTGGATTATTTAAAAGGGCTTATCATTTGATAAGCCCTTTTTTTTATATTTGTTCCGTGCAAAAATTACTGATTTATATTCCCAAGATAACTGCAAGACATAAGTATGTTTTTAAAGTAATTCTTAATGAGATATATCAAGTTGAATATCAGCTTACTGATGATAAGGACTTTTATTTAACTTCAACTTCACCAAGATTAAATTATTCCAAATCAATAGTAATTGATGGAGAGGTATTTGTTGAGTCAGCAGATTTGTTACAAGAAAGACAGATAAATGAGGTGGAAGTTAACTTTTTAGAAATAAATGAGAATCCTTATTTGTTTGCTACAACTCACCAAGAGTCATATCATCATGATTTATTTGCCGCTACTTTTTATCTGATTAGTAGGTATGAGGAATATTTCCCGCACTTGAAAGATAAATACGGAAGGTATAAAGCATCAGAAAGCATTGCTTATAAAGAGGGTTTTTTAAAAAGACCAATTGTAAATATTTGGGGGCAAGAATTTATAACGGTTCTGCAGGATAAATACCCTGAACTTCAAATAAACAAACCTAAGTTTAAATATATTTCCACAATTGATATTGATAATGCCTACCTTTATAAAGGGAAGGGGTTCGTGCGTTTTTTGGCTTTTCTTATAAAATCGGTTTTGTCTTTTAATTTTTCAGAAATAAAACAGGCAGTAGAGGTGGTTTTCAGAAAAAGAAAAGACCCTTATGATACTTATTCCTTACAATTTAATCTTCAGAAAAAATATGATTTAAATGTGAAGTATTTTGTTCTCTTAGGTGATTATGGTCTGAATGATAAGAATTTATCGCATACAAATAGTAATGTTAATTCTTTGATTAAACGCCTTGCAGATTTAGCTACAGTAGGAATTCACCCTTCATTTGGCTCAAATAAGAATATTGTAAACTTACAAGAAGAGATAAAAAGGTTGGAGTATATCCAAAAAAGAGAGGTTACTTTGAGCCGACAGCATTTTTTGAAACTGTCCTTAACAGATACTTATAAAAAACTTATTGCTTCAGGCATTACTGATGATTACACAATGGGGTACGCATCCGAATTAGGATTTAGGGCAGGCATTGCCTCATCCTTTACTTTTTATGATTTGGATATGGAACAAGAGTTGCCAATTAGAATTCATCCTTTTGCAATTACTGATGATGTTTTGAAATTTAATATGAAGATTAGTGCTGATGATGTTGTGTCTGAAATTTCTGAACTCATTGATACAGTTAAAAAAATAGATGGAACTTTGATAAGTGTTTGGCATAATGATACTTTTAGTAATTTTGGACAATGGAAAGGATGGAAGAATGTATATGAGGAGATGGTTAAATTAATAAAACAATAAGTATGAAATTTAATAATTTAGGAATAAATAACTCAATATTTAATCATTTCATTCGCGAGATTAGAGATGTTAAAATTCAAAATGACCCATTAAGGTTCAGGAGAAATATTGAAAGAATTGGAGAGATTTTTGCTTATGAGATAAGTAAAAAAATGAATTATGAAAATAAAGATATTACTACTCCATTAGGGATTTCTTCTGAAAGTTTAATGACAGAAGCCCCAGTTTTAGCAACTATATTAAGAGCAGGACTTCCTCTCCATCAAGGTCTCCTTAATTATTTTGACAGGTCTGACAATACTTTTATTTCAGCTTATAGAAAGCATAAAAAAGGCAGTGATTTTGTAATTAAGATTGAGTATATGGCTTCTCCATCTTTGGAGGGAAAGACTGTTATTTTATGTGATCCAATGTTGGCTAGTGGAAGCTCCATGGTGTTGGCTATGGAAGCTCTCCTTTCAAAAGGGAATCCAAAGCATATTCATGTTGTGGCAATTATTGCAAGTTCTGAAGGAATTCAATATTTGAAAGAAAACTCTCCTGTAAAAAATTGGACTTTATGGGTCGGGGCAGAAGATGAAGAAATGACAGCACAATCTTACATAGTCCCTGGGCTTGGTGATGCTGGGGATTTAGCTTTTGGAGAGAAAGAGTAAATGAAATACAAACATATTTTCTTTGATTTAGACCGTACCCTTTGGGATTTTGAAATAAATTCTCATGAAACTTTATTAGAACTTTGTAATACTTACAAACTGAATGCAATAGGAGTAGATGATTATGAAGGTTTTATAAGAACTTATAAAAATCATAATGCTAAACTTTGGGATTTGTACAGAGTAGATAAAATTTCTCAAAAAGATTTAAGAAGAGAAAGGTTTCAAAAAACACTTTCAGATTTTGGAATAAATGATTTTAATCTTGCAGAGAAAATTGGAGAAGATTATATTGATGTTTGCCCAAGAAAGAACAAGTTATATCCACATGCAATTGAAGTTTTAGACTACTTAAAAGAGAGGTATGAACTTCACATTATCACTAACGGATTTGACAAAACACAACATATTAAGTTAGAACATTCTAATTTGAAACCTTATTTTAATCAGATAATAACTTCTGAGAAAACAGGGGTAAAAAAACCAAATCCTTTAATTTTCTCTCATGCACTTACTTTAGCAAATGCAATAAAAGATGAAAGTGTTTATATTGGAGATAATCTAATTGTAGATATTTTAGGATGTCAAAATTCTGGAATAGATGGAGTTTATTTTAATCCTGAGAGAATAGAACATGCTGAAAATCCAAAATTTGAGATTGAGTGTTTAAGCGAACTTAAGAAGATATTTTAAATCCCCCTTTTTTTAAATCTTTCCAATAATTAGGATATGATTTACTTATAACTCCTGGATTACTTATCTGCAACTCTCCAAATTTTAAACAAAGAGGAGCAAAACTCATTGCCATTCTATGGTCGTTATAAGTTTCAATTATTTTTGGTGTATTAAGTTTTAGAAGCTCATTTTCTACTGCAGTTATCCTATCTGTTTCTTTGTTTTTTAAAGTTTGAATTCCTGTAAATTCTGAACCCTTTTTTAAGGCAAAAAGTGTGCATTTTAATGATTGGTAAATATCAGGCGTTTCAATGAGATTGTAAGTTTCTGAAGGGCTAACCCTTTTATTTTTCGTCAATATTAAATTCCCATTTTTAAACACTGAATCTACTCCTAAATCTTTAAAAAAAATTCTCACTTTTTTATCTCCTTGAATAGAATTTTCAGCTAGTCTGTTTAGTTTTATATTGCAATTATCTGATAATGATGCGCTTTGAAACCAAAAAGTTGCAGCAGACCAATCTGATTCTACAGTGTATTTTTTTGCTACATATTCTTGCTTTAGAATAGTAATTACATCCTTGTTCCATGTCCAATTAATTCCAAATTCACCCATCAATTTTAAAGTCATTAATACATAAGGTTTTGAAACTAATTTTCCTTTTATTTTAAGGATTAGACCATTTTTTAAATTAGGGGCGATTAGTAAAAGTGATGAAATAAACTGAGAACTTATTGTGCCGTCAATTTCTATTTCTCCACCATCAATTTCTGTTCCAATAATTTTTAATGGAGGAAAATCCTCTTTCTCTAAATACTCAATTTTAACTCCCAATTCTTGTAAAGAATTTACCAACTCCTTTATAGGCCTTTCCTTCATTCTATCCGATCCGTTTAAAACAAATTCTTTCCCTTTCTGAATTGATAAAAAAGAAGTTAAAAAACGAAAAGAAGTTCCTGCATGAGAAACATTAATCGTTTTTTCTTTAGAATTTAAAGCATTTTTAAGCAAGATTGTATCATCAGATTCAGATAGATTTTTAATGAGGAACTTCTTTTTACAAAGTGCTTTAATAATCAATAATCGATTAGATATACTTTTTGATGAGGGCAAATCTATTTCACAATTTACTACTTTAGTCGGATGTGAAATTTTATAATTCATCTGTAGAAAATAAATTATCTACACTACAATTCCCTATGTTTGTAAGTAAAGAGAAGTTAATTTTCCCTACTTTATTTTTCTTGTCATTCATTAAAAACTGAAGTAAATCTGATTTTTTTGGAGTAAAGGGTAAAGAAAAATTAGACAAAATATAATTTTTGATTTCATTATTTTGTTCTTGTGAAACTAATGAGATTTCTACTTCTAAAAGTATTCCCATTAGCACAGCCTCTCCATGCAAAATAGGAGTTCCTTTTTCTAAATAATAACTTTCAACTGCATGTCCGAATGTATGTCCGAAATTCAGCTTTTTTCTTTCTCCTTTTTCATAGGGGTCAGATAAGACAATTTTGTTTTTTATATTTATTGAGGTTTCAATTATTTTCCCCCAATTCATTTCATTAAAAGGAACTGAAATAATTTTTTCCCACAAATTATTATCTGAAATGAGAGCATGTTTTACCACTTCAGCATAGCCAGATTTCAACTGATTTTCTGGAAGTGTTTCTAGAAATTCTGGGAAAATTAATACTGATTCAGGATTGTTAAATAGCCCAATTTGATTTTTTAAGCCATTAAAATCTACTCCTAATTTACCGCCAACTGATGCATCTACCATAGCCAATAAAGTAGTCGGAACTTGTATAAAGTCAATTCCTCTTTTATAAGTAGAAGCTGCAAAACCACCCATATCACCAATTACACCTCCTCCCAAATTTATCAGTAAGGAATCTCTATCAAAATTATGTTCTGAAAGTTGTTCCCAAATATAATTACAGCTAGAAATGCTTTTATTTATTTCTCCTGAAGTAACCTCAATAATAATTGAGTTTTCCAGTTGAGGAAGTTTTGGTAAACAATTTCGTTTTGTATTCTCATCAACTAGTATTGCTACTTTGGAATACCCAGAAATATCCAATTTGGAAAGGGAATTTTCTCCAAGCCAAATAGAATAGTTATCTGATTTTATTTCTTTCACTCTGTGATTTCTGGCAAAGGATTTCCGGTACACCCATTAGGATATGCAGTTCCTAAAATTGTAGAAATTGTTGGGGCAATATCACGAATATTTACTTTTCTATCAGTTTGTCCTTGTGGAATATTTCCTCCCCAAAAAATAAGAGGAACATGAGTGTCATAACTATAAGAAGAACCATGAGTAGTTCCTCCGGACGACCAATATGATGAGAGCCATCCAGTTTGCAAGCTCACAATTACATCTCCTGATCTTTTCTGATTAAAACCTCTTTGCACTAATGAATGAAAAGAATTGGAATATTCATTTTCGTGTAATTGTGTTGCTGTATAAGTGTTTTTAACCCACTCATATTTCAAGAAGAATTGAGCACAATTTCTCTGAATTTCTTCCAAACTTACATTTTTTTCTTCAATCAAGTCATGATTTAAAAACAAATGGTTGTTGGAGTAATTTTTAATCCAATCTCTTTCTCCATATTTAGTGTTTAGATGAGTGAGTAGCTCAGTTTTCATGATAGAACCATCAAAATAACCAGCAGGAATATTCCTTTCTAAAAGTTCATGAGGTTCCGAAACTACTCCATGATCGGCAGTGATAAATACAATTGCATTTTCAAAACCAACTTTACTATTAATTGTTTTTAAAAGTTTGGCTATATCCTTATCCAAACGAATATAAGTATCTTTAATTTCAGAAGCATGAGGGCCATATTGATGACCAATATAATCGGTAGAAGAAAAACTAACTGTTAAAATATCAGTGTTTTTTCCTTGTCCTAATTTTTCTTTCATAAGTATTTCAAGTGCCAAATCATTTAAAATAGTATTTCCAAATGGTGTCTTTTTTATTGCACTTCCTCCTTTTTGTATTAGTAAGGAGTCTAAATTATGAGTGAATTCCCCATCAATTTCCCAATTTCCTTTCAAATAATTTTGAGCCGTATTATTATCATTTATTTTTTGAATATAATCTGGAAGATTCTCCATGTAAAAAGAAGAGGTAATCCATTTTCCCTCACTACTCATCCAATACGCTCCATTAGCTGTATGTCCTGCAGGTAATATAGCCCCTCTGTCTTTTAAAGATATTCCAAAAACTTTACTTTCTTCATTAAATAGTTTTAACTCGTCAGTAAAGGTTGTTGTTAGCATATGGTGTGGTGACATCTTCCCATCAGCAGATTGTACATCTACATTTTTTTGTTCGCAATTACAAACGGTATGCATATCCCCATCTCCTGCACAATAAATATAATCTCCCGAGTTTTTATCGTACCAGTCATTAGCAATTATCCCGTGTACAGCAGGAGTAGTTCCTGTATAAATACTTGCATGACCAGGACCTGTGTAAGTAGGGACATATCCGAATTGTGCATTGCGGAAAAAATGACCTTCATTGATTAATTTTTTAAAACCATCATTCCCAAAATCTTTCCAAAAACGATATATATAATCGTAACGCATTTGATCCACTACAATTCCTACTACTAGTTTTGGTTTTGTTATTTCATTCTCTGAACCTACTTGAAGGGAAAAGGAAATTCCTTTTGACTTTTTTTGTGCAAAAGATTGAAATCCTGTAAAAATGATAAGTGTAAGTATGAGTGTTTTTTTCATTGTTAATCTATTGTTTTAAGAAATAATATTTTGTTGAAGTAATATGATACATTATCGAATCTTGATAGACTCCGTTTATATTAAATATTGGAAAAATAGTTGTGTCATTTTGAATTGATGTTATTTGAAGTTCATTAATATCTAATTTATTAATTAAAAATTTCTGAGTATTACCATTTTGAAAATTTATCTCTAAAGTATCTGATTTTTTTAAGTAACTATGTTGCTCATCATTGTAAGTAATATCATTATAATCTACATATGTTTCTATTAAGCTCTGACTTTCATTAAAACTCCAAATCCTAGACTTAAAAACAGTTGATTCACCGGATGTAATTACGTATTGAAGTGTATTTGATATAAAAAGACTTTCATTTACACTGTTATTATAAATAATATTTGTGTTTCCATCAATATAATTTCCTCCAAAAATCCCTTCTTCTAAAAAATTATTTTCGACATTAAGATTCCAAGCGTTATTTAGAGAAATTGGTTCTATTACTACTTCATTGTTTTCCTCTTTCTTACAAGAACTAAATAGTATAGGCAAACAAAGTAATATAAGTAGTAGTTTTTTCATTTTTCCCTATTTTTAATCGCAAGAACCCCAAGAGATAAACTTACCGCAACTAATACATCTGCAATTGGGGGTACTTCAGGCCAAACAAAATTCCAGATACAAACTAGCGCAAGCCATACAAACCACAAGAAGTCAAAATCTTTAATCTTCATTTTATAAATATAATAGACTAGCAAACTTACAAATAGTCCCCAAAACATACCTCCCAAAATATCAAAAGGATAATGAACTCCTAAATAGACTCTACTAAAACCTATAAGTACAGCCCAAGAGAATAAATGTGCAAATCCCCAGAAATTCCTAAAAAGTAAAGCAATAAAAAATGCAATTGCAAAAGAGTTAGAAGCATGTGAGGAGATAAATCCGAAAGGACCGCCACAACCATCAACAACTCTAATTCCTTCTAAAAAATTATCCGGATGACAAGGTCTTGTTCTTTCAAATACTTCCTTGAAAAGATGAACACTTCCGAAATCTGCTAGAAAAATTATTAAACCTAACCCCAATAATATTTTAAGAAACTGATCTGAAAATCGCTTGTAAATTAAATAAAGAATGTAAATATAAAGTGGAATCCAAAACCATTTTGAAGAAATAAGAATCATTAGCCGATCCATTTGTTCCCAACCTGCAGAGTTGATTATTCTGAAAAAATATTCATCTATTTTTTGTAGATTCTCCATTATTCATTTAGTTTTTTCCAGATTAAATCTTTTAGTTCTGTAAGGCCCTGTTGGGCAACAGAAGAAATAAATAAAGAAGGTAAATCAGTTGGTAATTCTTCTTTCATTTCAGCTATAAGTTCTTCATCTAACATATCCGATTTACTAATGGCCAATATCCTGTCTTTATCCAATAATTCAGGATTGTATTTTTGTAATTCTCCTAAGAGTATTTCGTATTCTTTAGCAATATCATCTGAATCGGCAGGAACCATAAATAACAAAGTTGAGTTCCGTTCAATATGTCGTAAAAATCGTAATCCCAACCCTTTTCCTTCAGCAGCACCTTCAATAATTCCAGGAATATCCGCCATAATAAACGATTGATGATCACGATAAGAAACAATTCCTAAGTTTGGAACAAGTGTTGTAAACGGATAATTTGCAATTTGTGGTTTTGCAGCTGAAACTACAGATAATAAAGTTGATTTTCCTGCATTAGGAAACCCAACTAAACCAATGTCAGCCAATACTTTTAGCTCTAAAACAAACCAATCTTCAATTACATCACCACCAGGCTGAGAATATCTTGGAGCTTGATTGGTTGGGGATTTAAAGTGAGAATTTCCTCTTCCACCCATTCCACCTTTTACGAGCGTAATTTCTTCTGCATCATCTGTTATTTCAAATAAGACTTCTCCACTTTCAGCATGCTTAATAATTGTACCTAAAGGAACTTCAATATAGCTACTCTCTCCATCTTTCCCAAAACTATTACTTCCAGTTCCATCACCACCATGGTCAGCAAAAATGTGTTTTTGATAACGCAAGTGAAGTAAAGTCCACATTTGTTTATTTCCTCTGATAATTACACTCCCTCCATGCCCTCCATCTCCACCATCCGGACCACCCTTTGCAGTGGTTTTATCTCTCCTAAAGTGAGAGGATCCAGCACCTCCTTTACCAGAACGGCAAAAGATTTTTACATAATCAACAAAGTTGGAATTTTTAACTTTCATTTACAATGTATCAATCACATTATTAAGTTTACTTGCAATGTCTTCTACAGTACCATTCCCTTTAATTTCAGATAGTTTATTTTGTGTAGAATAATACTCTTTTAATGGAGCTGTTTTATTGTTGTATTCATTAATACGATTTGCAATAATGCTCTCATTTTGGTCGTCCGCTCTTCCTGAACTTTCTCCTCTTGAAAGTAGTCTTCTTATTAATTCTTCATCTGCAACTATTAAAGAAAGCATAGCGGAAATTGAAGTTCCTTTCTCATCTAATAAATTATCCAGAGCTTCAGCTTGTGCTGTAGTTCTTGGGAAGCCATCAAAAATAAACCCATTTGTATTTGGGTTATTATCTAATTTTGAAGAGATCATACCAATAACCACCTCATCAGGCACTAGATCTCCTCTGTCCATTAAAGTTTTTGCCTCTAATCCTAAAACAGTTCCTGCAGCTATTTCTCCTCTTAAAATATCGCCAGTTGAAAGGTGTACTAGGTTATATTTGTCAATTAATAAGTTAGATTGCGTTCCTTTTCCTGCACCAGGAGGCCCAAATAATACTAAGTTTAACATTGGTTTTTAGTTTAGTTTTTTAATTTAAAAATATGTGGCAAATTACGCCCAATTTCGTCATAATCCAAACCATATCCTACAACAAAATCATTTGGGATAGATTTCCCAATAAAATCAATAGGAATATCTTTTGTGTATGCGTCTGGTTTAAAGAGTAATGTAGCAACTTTTATATCTGACACCTCTTCTTTTTCAAGTAATGATATTATTTTTTCTAAGGTAATTCCTGTATCAATTATATCTTCAAGGATTATGATATTTCTATTTCTAATATCTTGTCCTAGACCAATTAGTTCGCTTACTTCTCCAGTTGTTTGAGTTCCCGAGTAAGATGAAAGCTTAACAAAAGAAATTTCGGTATTTGGTAGAGTTATCTTCTTCATTATATCTGAGGAAAACATGAAAGAACCATTTAACACAGAAATAAATAAAGGATCTTTTATTCTTGCTTCATTTATATTAAGAGCCATAGAATGTACTATAGCAGCAATTTCTGTTTCAGGAATAAAAACTTCAAATGTTTTATTATGTAAAGTAATTGTTTTCATTATTAATTATTACACCATACTTTTCTTAAAGTTAATTGCTTTTCAGTTATCTTTTCTGATTTTACAAATTCTAACAATTGGTAATTATTTCCAATAGCTAAAGATGTTGTTTTTTCTGAGAACTTCTTTTTTATTGTAAATGTAACTTCATTTTTACATTCTTTTAAAATATCTGATAGTTTTCCTTCTATCTTTTCACCATTTATTTTTGTAATTTCATCTTCAGGAGCTATTCCGTTTTTATCTGTCACAGAATTAGGCTCTACCTTTTTAATAATTACTTTACCATCCTCTTTTACAGCAACAAACCCAAAATATTGAGCAGAAAGATTAGTATTTTTCTTTTCTTGTAATTCAATACCTACAACTTCTAAAGCCGTTTTTAAAGAAGGAATATAATCTTCAGTTCCATAAATATGATTTTCACAAATCTCAGCCACTTTCAATCCTCCAAATTTTACGCAAATATTCCTAAAATCATCTTCTGAATATCCTTTCCCTTTTAAAGCAAAATCTTCATAGAGTTCTTTCATTACAGAATGTAAACTTTCTTTTCCATCTGTATTGTTAATGATTTCCAAATCTATCATAAGCATACAAAGTGCAGCATCAGGATAAATAGAAGTTTTCCTGTCAGGAGCCCCTAACTTATATCCATCTAACCAATTATCAAAACCGCTATCGGCAACTGATAAATTATATCTTCCATAGTTAGTTAAGTGTCTTTCTAAATTTTGGTTTTGTGTTTTTACAAATGCTACCCAATTAAAAACTCCAGAATTATACAGCATCATATCGCCCATATAAGTAGTAACTCCCTCTGCAACAAAACCAGTTCTGAAATAATTTTCTTTGGTATAATCGTAAGGATACATTTCTACTGGCCGGATGGACTTTATGTTCCAAGTATGGTAGAGTTCATGAGAACAAACTCCCAATAGATCTTCATACCTTTTATCCATTATTTCGTTTCCAGGACCTAAAAGCAAGACAGTATTTTTGGTATGTTCTACTCCATGGTAACTTCTGTAAGGAGTGATTTGAAAAAAGTAATGATATTCATCAACAGGAAATCCGCCAAAGTGTTTTATCTGGCTTTTTGTAAAAGCTACAAAATCTTTATTAAGTTTATCCCAGTCTGGGTTACATTCTCCTTGAAACCACAAATGAAATGCAATTCCATCTACTTCATATGCTCCATGCTGTAAAGTATCCGAACAAATAATTGGTGATTCTGTAAGCAAGTCATAACCCTTTACCGTAAGCATATTTTCTTCTTGCTCCATTGATGAGGCAATCTTATAATTTTTAGGAATATCTAATGCAATTTTATAGTCTTCTTCCATTCTATCCACAATATAGAACATGCAGTGTACAGGATTTAAATACAATTGGTGTTCATCCAAATAACAAGCGCCTGCATCCAATTGGTTGGCATAAAAGTTATAAGTAACGGTAATTTCCATTGTTCCATTTGTATCTACTTCCCATAAATCTTTAGTGATTTTCTTAAATGGAAGAGGATTGTTATTTTCATCAAAAGCAGCCCATTTTTGAATGTTTTGAGAGAAATTTGCTAACTCATATCTTCCAGGACGCCAAGCAGAAAGTTGAAACTGCATCTTATCTAAACCTTTAGTAGATGTAGTTAGGTCAAAATCAACATAGTGCCTATGTGGGTTGCTATATGAAATAGTATAGTTTATCATCTAAAATATTTAAGGCACAAAAATACAAATTTTAAGATGTATAGTTCATGTTTTAAAAATTTGTATTATGTCAATAATATTCATGATGTTTTGAGTAATATTGCAGTCTTAAATAAAAATTTAAAAATATGAACTTTGATGTTATCGTGTTAGGAAGTGGTCCTGGAGGTTATGTAACGGCTATCCGTGCGTCACAATTAGGATTGAAAGTAGCAGTTGTTGAAAAAGAACACTTAGGTGGAATTTGCTTAAACTGGGGATGTATCCCAACTAAAGCGCTTTTAAAATCAGCACAAGTATTTGAATACATTAACCATGCTGAAGATTACGGAATTACTGTGAAGGATTCAAATGCTGATTTTCCTGCAATCATCAAAAGAAGTAGAGATGTTGCTGAAGGAATGAGTAGCGGAATTGCTTACCTACTTAAAAAGAATAAAGTTGAGGTTATCAATGGTTTCGGAAAAGTAAAGCCAGGAAATAAAGTTAGCGTTACTGCTGATGGGAAATCGACTGATTATTCAGCAAAACATATTATTATAGCAACAGGAGCAAGAAGTCGAGAATTACCTAATTTACCACAAGATGGTAAAAAAGTAATTGGTTACCGTGAAGCACTTTCACTTTCAACTGCCCCTAAAAAAATGGTGATTGTTGGTTCAGGAGCGATTGGTGTTGAGTTTGCTTATTTCTACAATGCAATGGGTGTTGATGTTACTGTGGTTGAATTTATGCCAAACATTGTCCCTGTTGAGGATATTGATGTTTCTAAGCAATTACAGAGATCATTCAAAAAATCTGGAATTAAGGTGATGACTAAATCATCAGTGGAGAAAGTGGATACTTCAGGAACAGGTTGTAAAGTGCTTATCAAAACGAAAAAAGGAGAAGAAACAATTGAATGTGATGTAGTGCTTTCAGCTGTTGGTATTGCTGCTAATATTGAGAATATCGGATTAGAAGAAGTGGGGATTAAAACGGATAGAGGTAGAATTTTAGTAGATGATTATTACAATACAAATGTAAACGGATACTATGCAATTGGTGATGTATTGCCAACTCAGGCATTGGCACATGTTGCATCTGCTGAAGGAATTACTTGTGTAGAGAAAATTGCAGGACATAACCCTGAGCCAATTGATTACGGAAATATTCCTGGTTGTACTTATGCTAGTCCAGAGATTGCATCAGTAGGAATGACAGAGGCTGCTGCAAAAGAAGCAGGATATGAAATTAAAGTAGGGAAGTTCCCTTTCACTGCATCAGGAAAAGCATCTGCAGCAGGACATAAGGATGGTTTTGTAAAAGTTATTTTTGATGCAAAATATGGTGAATGGTTAGGTTGTCATATGATAGGATACAATGTTACGGAATTGATTGCTGAGGCAGTTGTTGCTCGTAAATTAGAAACTACAGGACATGAAGTATTAAAAGCTGTTCATCCTCACCCAACAATGAGTGAAGCTGTGATGGAAGCAGTAGCGGATGCTTATGATGAGGTTATTCATATATAGTTTGAGTATTTAAATATAAAATAAAAGCCCTCCAAATTGGAGGGCTTTTTTATTTATTGAAATTTTGAGTTTATAACAAATAACTATTCTTACTGCACCACCAACTTCCTTTGCTCAGTTGTCCCCTTATGCATTAACTTTACAAAATAGACGCCTTTTGCTTGTTTGCTGAGGTCAATTTGCTGTACGCCACCATGAATAATTTCATTAGCAACCAATCGTCCAAGAGTAGAATATACTTCAACTTTCATGTTATTGGCATCTGTACGAATGTTAAATATTCCTTTGGTAGGGTTCGGGTAAATTAAGGTATTAGTATTGATACTCTCACCTTCTTCAATCGAAAGTATGTTTTGCCCATTAATATTTATATTGTCCATATAAAAATGATTTCCATAGTCATTAATAGCAACAAAACGCACCATAATTGTATCTCCATTCAGTCCCCAAGTACTTAAATTAATACTATCACTTGCCCAGCTGTCACAAGTAGGAGACCAAGCACTTCCTTCATAAGGTACAGTTTGCAAATCTGGACCAATAGCTCCATAAATAGAATCCCAAGTGCTACCGCAATCAGTAGAGATATCAATTCTTAATCCATCATCATAACCACTTGCATATCCGGAATATGCATAGTCGTAAGTTAACCAGTTTTGCGCACTTACGCCATTTCCTAAGGATACCTTGTTACTAATTAAATAAGCCTCTTCACCAGGATATTGAATCCAGTAATGATTAACATAAGTAGTAGTTGTAGGAAGACAATCTATTCCAAAATCAACAACAGTAGAAAGCCAACTAAAAGATGGTGATTCTAATTCCCATGCTGTAGGAGGGAAGTTGCTATTCTCAAAATCTTGAGCAAAATTTATTGAATTTGTTATTATTGATATTGAATCAGCATAAGTAATAAAATCAGCATAAGATTGTGAGCTTGTTCCAAAAGCATCAGTGACAGTTAAACTTACATCATAAGTTCCAGGTTGAGGATAAACAACAACTGGGTCTTCCTGAGTAGATGAAGAAGGAGTCCCTCCAGGGAAAGACCATTGCCAAGAAGCACTGCTTAATCTTACAGCTGAATGATCAACAAACTTTACCGTATCATTCATACAATTAATTTCTAATCTATCTGCTGCTATTTGTGCAGATGGAGGTGTGTTTTCATAAAAATCAATTTCATAAGCGCTTCTATTGGTTCCATTTTGTAAAAGCCCCTCACGATAATAAGGGATTAACTGTGTTGAATATGTATTTTTAGGTAAATTAGAATCATAAATATCCCAATCAGCCATAGAATTATTTCTGTAGTAAACAGACTCCCTTGTTCCTATATACACCCCATTTCCTCCTCTTTGATGTTCAATATTAGTAACATTAATATTGTCAAGAGTTGGTGTACTCCAATTTATCCAGTTTTGTCCACCATCTATCGATTTAAAAACTTCATACCCTATTGCGTCTTGTACTCCACCATACATAGATGTTCTGGCAATCCAAAGCGTATTTTCATCATAGCTGCTGATTGTAATATCGTAAGGAATCCAAGCTTGTCCGTTTATGTTTGCAGGAGTTATTTCCGTCCAATTTTGCCCAGAATCAGCTGTTCTCCATATCTTTTTTGTTCCCCACCAGCTTTCCCATGTGGCAACATAAATAACATCCGGATTACTCCATGCTACTTCAACAGAAGTTACTTTATCATTAAAATGATAAACAGGAGAATAACTTGCACCATTATTTTTTGATAGCCAAAGAGTAGAATCTTCTCCAATATAATTCCAATTAAAACATCTTGGGTCAAATTCCATTTGAGAGGATTCTCCAACTATATAAGATGCATTTGGTTTCTTCCCTAATGAGAAAGTTGAAATATTAGTTGTTCTATCTCCTGAAAGTACCTTTCCACCATAGTCACTATAAGCAACTCTTGGATTTCCAAAATTCACAAAGCCTCTTATCCCATCACCACCATCAGTACATAGCCAATCATTTATGTAAGTATTCCCATCTTTAAGCATTGTTCCGTTATGGTAAGTTCCTCCTAGCATCACTTCTCCATCCTTAAAGCCTGCACCAAAACCCCAAAAATCAGCTCCCGCAATTCCGTATTGTTTTTTATAGATACTATCTCCTGCATTATCAGAATAAAATACACCACCATCACATGCAAACCACAGATCATTACCAAAGTAGTTGATGTCATGAATATCTGCATGAACATACCCTTTTTTATGAGGTTCACTCCATTTGGCAGGGCACGTAAAGCTGACACCATTGTCAAAAGATATCCAATGCTGAACTCCTCCAACATGAATAATGTCAGCATTTGTTGGGTTTACTGCCAATCCTAAATCATAATAATATTGTCCTCCATCATCTGACCCATCAGGTTGCCAGCCCATCATATTAATATTTGTTGCAGATGGCACTCCTGCTGGTTGAGGCCCACAACATTGAAAAGTCCAATTTTCTCCTTTATCATCACTTATGTAAATGCCATATAAACCACTTCCTCCATTAGCAGACCCTGTTGCAAGCGCCACAATTTTATCAGGTGAAGCAGGGCTTACGGCAATTTCTGTTCTTTTTTGTTCACCTCCAACACTATTAGGGTTTGGCCATCCGTTTGTAAAGTTGGTAAGTGTATTGCCCCCATCATCAGATCTGTAAAAAAGAGTGCTGTCTCCAGCCTGTTTTACAAAATACATTGTATTTGGATTGTTAGGATGGAATTCAATTTCTAAGAAATTTCCATTCATTATTTGTGTAAAGTTATTTCCTCCGTCAATGGATTTGAATAATCCTTCATCAGAGGCAACAAAAAGTTCTAAATTGATTGCTGGATCTAGTTTTATATCTTTTACTGAGTGTGACATACTTGTAAATGCAGCATCACCTATTATATTCCAAGAGCTCCCACTATTTATTGATTTGTAAATGCCGCCATTCCCACTGATGTAGATAATTTCTGAATTTGTAAAATCTATTTCAATAGCATACACTCCATTTAGGTGTAAATCTTGTGTAATTAAGTTCCAGTTATCACCTTTATCAATTGTTTTCCACGCACCAGCAGTAGCTGAACCGGCATATAGAATATTAGGGTTACTTACTGATTGTTCTACTGTATATACATGAGCTGCACCAGGCGCATAACTTCTGCTTGCGGCATCTTTATCAAAATCCCAAGGACCTACACATTCCCACTGGTTACTGCTTTTTGAAGTTTTAAGAGTTGGTTTCGCATTAGAGAATCTACTAATATTCCTTAACCATCTTTTGTAGTACTGTGTGTGTTTATTTTTTACTAATTCATTCTTTTTATAATAATCGGTATAGGCATTAATTACTTCTCCTTCATCTGGATTATTCCCATACATTAGTTGAACCCATGTTGGCATATTTTCAGCATTTGAATTGTACTTCATTTCCACTTGTGAAAACACTGAAAGCTGGAAAGTGATAAAAAGTAGGAATAGTATTTTCTTCATAATTATGTAATAAAAAAGGTCGCAAATGCGACCTTAAAAATAGTGTTTTTTTATTATAAACTAAAAGCAGATTTCACTTCTTCTTGGCAGTCTAGTTTTTCCCAAGTAAAGGTTTCTACTTCAAAGCTTTTGTTTTGTCCATTGATTTTAAATGTAACCGGTTTAATTTTAGATTCTCTTCCCATATGTCCGTAAGCAGCAGTTTCAGAGTATATTGGGGTTTTTAGTTTTAATCTGCTAATAATAGATGCAGGTTTTAAATTGAAACATGGCATGTTTTTAACTATTTCAGCAATCTCTCCATCAGTCATATTAACTTTTGCTGTTCCGTAAGTATCTACAAAAATTCCCATTGGCTCAGCTACACCAATTGCGTAACTAACTTGCACTAGAATTCTTTCAGCAACTCCTGCAGCTACTAAGTTTTTAGCAATGTGTCTTGTAGCATAAGCAGCTGAGCGGTCTACTTTTGATGGGTCCTTTCCTGAAAAAGCACCTCCTCCATGAGCCCCTTTCCCTCCGTAAGTATCTACAATAATTTTTCTCCCAGTAAGACCTGTGTCACCATGTGGTCCGCCAATCACAAATTTCCCTGTTGGATTTACATGGTATTTTTCACTTCCAAATAAAGTAGCATTTTCAGTAGATAATTGAGCTTTAATTCTTGGTATTAACAATTCTCTTACATCTTTTTCAATTTGCTCTTGCATTGGTTTTTCATCTGCAAAATCATCATGCTGAGTGGAAACTACAATGTCAGTTATTCGCTTAGGCGTATGGTCATCATTATATTCCAAAGTAACCTGCGATTTTGAATCAGGACGCAAGTAAGTCATTTCCTTCCCTGCTTTACGGATTGCCGCAAGTTCAATCAATATTTTATGCGAAATATCCAAAGCCAAAGGCATTAAATTCTCGGTTTCGTTTGTAGCATAACCAAACATCATTCCTTGGTCTCCTGCTCCTTGTTCTTTGTTTAATCCTTTTCCTTCAACTACTCCTTGATTAATATCTGGTGACTGTTCGTGTATTGCTGAAATAACTCCACAACTATCTCCATCAAATTGGTATTCTGACTTATCATAACCAATTTTTAAAATTACCTCTCGTGCTATTTTCTGAACATCAATGTAGGCTTCAGTGGTAACTTCTCCACTAAGTACAGTAAGTCCTGTAGTTACTAAAGTTTCACAAGCCACTTTTGAATTTGGATCTTGTGCTAAAAAATTATCTAATAGTGCATCCGAAATCTGGTCGGCTACTTTATCTGGGTGTCCTTCCGAAACGGATTCTGACGTGAAATAATATGACATCTTTTTAAATTTTAAGTTTAACAATAATTTAATCGGACGATTTGGCGTAAAAGTGCTAAAGGAAATACTGTTTTTAGCATTTTTTTTAGTGGTTGCAATAGGCCAAATCTATCCACTTAGGTCGGCAAACTTATAAAATTTTTTAAAATTGTGGTTGTTTTTTAATTTTTTTGTTTTTATTTGTGCCATACTTATCAAGAAAGACGGAGGGATGGGCCCTATGATGTCTTGGCAACCTTGTAAATACAAGGTGCCAAATCCCACTCCAATATGGAGGAAGATGAGCGGAATACATAAATTTTTCCCACCCTATCTTTTTTGCTAAGTCTTATTAAAATATGAGACCTAAAATAGAACAATTACTACTGAACAGAATCCTTGTGCTTGATGGCGCAATGGGTACTATGATCCAAAGATATACTCTTTCTGAAGAAGATTTTAGAGGAGAACAATTCAAAAATCATTCTTTTGATGTAAAAGGAAATAATGACTTGCTTTCCATCACACGCCCTGATATTATCAAGGCAATCCATAAAGAATATTTGGATGCTGGAGCAGATATTATTGAAACAAATACCTTTAGCGGAACTAGCATTGCACAAGGGGATTATAGTTTAGAATCGGTAGTATATGAGTTGAATTTCCAATCAGCAAAAATTGCAAAAGAGGCTGCTATCGCGTGCTCAACTCCAGAAAAACCAAGATTTGTAGCTGGTGCTATTGGACCAACAAACCGAACAGCATCTATTTCTCCTGATGTAGAAAATCCTGCATTTAGGCACATTACTTTTGATGGCTTGAAGGATGCTTATATTGAACAAGTAAATGGTTTATTGGATGGTGGGGCAGATTTATTATTAGTAGAAACTGTATTTGATACCCTAAATTGTAAGGCGGCTTTATTTGCTATTGAAGATGTGTTTGAAGCAAAGGGTTTTCGAGTTCCTATTATGGTTTCAGGAACAATAACGGATGAAAGTGGTAGAACACTTTCAGGACAAACGGCAGAGGCATTCTTGAATTCTATATCCCATATTCCACTGTTGAGTGTTGGATTTAACTGTGCTTTGGGTACAAAAGCCATGCGTCCTTATGTAAGAGAATTAGCAAAAAAAGCTCCTTTTTATGTAAGTGCATATCCTAATGCAGGCTTGCCCAACGAAATGGGAGAGTATGATGAAAGCCCAGAAGCAATGGGTGCTCAATTAGAAGATTTTATGCAGAGTGATTTGGTTAATATTATTGGGGGTTGTTGTGGTACAACCCCTGAGCACATTGCAGAATTTTCACGCATTGCCAGTAATTATTCGCCAAGAAAAATTCCAACACTTAAAAAAGAAATGCGCCTGAGTGGATTGGAAGCAATTACGATTTCAACAGCAAGTAATTTTGCAAATATTGGCGAGCGTACCAATGTGATGGGATCTCTAAAATTCAAAAGATTAATAAAAGATGATAATCTGGAAAAAGCGCTTGAAGTGGCATTGCATCAAGTAGAAGGTGGAGCACAAGCCATTGATATTAATATGGATGATGGGATGTTGGAGGGGCAGGAGTGCATGACGCATTTCTTGAATTTAATTGCCTCCGACCCAGATATTTCAAAAGTACCCATTATGGTGGATTCCTCCAAATGGCACATTATTGAAGCAGGACTTAAATGCATACAAGGAAAAGGAATTGTAAATTCTATTTCATTAAAAGAAGGGGAGGAAGTATTTAAGGAGCATGCTAAAATCATTCTAAAATATGGGGCAGCAGTTGTCGTAATGGCTTTTGATGAAAAGGGGCAAGCAGTGGATTATATTGATAAAACGCGCATTTGTGAAAGGGCATATCGTATTTTGGTGGATGAGATTGGTTTCCCTGCTGAGGATATTATTTTCGACCCCAATATATTAACAGTAGCTACTGGAATTGAAGAGCATAATAATTATGCAGTTGATTTTTTCAAGGCTACAAAATGGATAAAAGAAAACCTGCCATACGCTAAGGTAAGTGGTGGCGTGAGTAATGTGTCCTTTTCGTTCAGAGGAAATAATATTGTCCGTGAGGCTATGCATTCTTCCTTTTTATTTCATGCAATTAATCATGGGATGGACATGGGAATTGTAAATGCAGGAATGATTGAGGTGTATGAAGATATTCCTAAAGACTTACTAAAAGCAGTAGAAGATGTACTGTTGAATAAAGATGATGGAGCCACTGAACGCTTGGTGGATTTGGCCGAAAATATTAAGGGGGAAGGAAAGCAAAGAGTTGAGGATTTATCTTGGCGTGAGCAGTCAGTTGAAGGAAGATTGTCACACGCTTTGGTAAAAGGAATAGTTGCTTTTATTGAGCAGGATACTGAAGAAGCACGCTTAAAAGCAGTACGCCCTTTGGATGTGATTGAAGGTCCATTAATGGATGGAATGGGAATAGTAGGTGAGCTTTTTGGAGCAGGAAAAATGTTTTTGCCACAAGTAGTAAAAAGTGCACGAGTAATGAAAAAAGCAGTGGCAGTACTTACTCCATTTATTGAAAAAGAAAAAACAGCAAGTAGTAAGGCAGGAAAAGTGCTTTTGGCTACTGTAAAAGGAGATGTGCATGATATCGGAAAAAATATTCTGGGTGTAGTGTTGGGCTGTAATAATTATGAAATTATTGATTTGGGAGTAATGGTTCCTGCTAATAAAATTCTGGAGGAAGCAAAAAAACAGGATGTAGATGTAATTGGATTAAGCGGATTGATTACCCCTTCATTGGACGAAATGATTGATGTGGCAAAGGAAATGCAAAGAAATGATTTTAAGGTGCCACTTATGATAGGTGGGGCTACAACTTCTAAGATTCATACGGCAGTAAAAATTAACGAACATTACAATAAGAATACGGTTATTCATGTGTTGGATGCCTCCAAAGCAGTTGGGGTAACAAGCAAATTAATAGGAGAAGATAAAGAAAGTTTCAGAGCAGATGTTGGCACTGAATATGATACGATTAAGGAAAATTATTTGAACAGAAAATCGGATAAAGAATACATAAGTATTGCTAGTGCAAGGGAAAATTCAGCCAAAACAGATTGGAAAAATTTAACTATTCCTACTGCAAATCAGTTGGGGGTGCAAGTTTTTGAAGATATTGATATAGCAACCATTCGTAACTATATTGATTGGACACCTTTCTTTTTTACTTGGGAAATGCGTAAAAAATACCCTGCAATCCTGGAAGATGAGTTTTTTGGGGAGCAGGCAAATGCTTTGTTGAATGATGCCAATTCAATGCTAGATAATGTTATTAAACATGATTGGCTAAAAGCAAAAGCAATTATTGGGGTTTGGCAAGCCAACTCAGTAGGGGATGATGTGCATTTATTTGAAAATGGAAAACAGATTTCTACTTATAATTTCTTGCGTCAGCAAGGGAAAAAGGGAAAAGCAAACAGATGTTTGGCTGATTTTGTAGCGCCACTTACTTCCAGTACACAGGATTATATGGGTTCTTTTGTCTGTACTTCAGGTTTGGGAATTGAAAAGCAGTTGGCAGTTTTTGAAAAAGATCATGACGACTATAATAGCATTATGTTGAAAGCTATTGCGGATAGATTAGCAGAAGCCCTTACTGAATATATGCACGAAAAAATCCGTAAAGAAATTTGGGGTTATGCTGGGGATGAGCAGTTCAAAAATGAGGATTTAATTAAGGAAGAGTACAAAGGAATTCGCCCTGCTCCAGGCTATACTGCATGTCCTGATCATACCGAAAAGTTAAAAATATTTGAATTGTTAGATGCTGAAAAAAGTATAGGGGTAAGCCTTACAGAAAGCATGGCTATGAGCCCGAATGCAACAGTAAGTGGTTATTATTTTGCACATGCTGAGGCTAAATATTTTAGTGTTGGAAAAGTACAGGACGACCAAATAGCAGATTATGCAAAACGAAAAAACATGAGTGTAGCACAAGTAGAGAAATGGCTAAGGTCAAATATATAAAATGAAATTATGAAAGTAACAGAACATATTACAAACGCAAAAAAGACATTATTTTCTTTTGAGATTCTACCTCCTTTAAAAGGAACAAGCATACAGTCTATCTATAATTCCTTAGATCCGTTAATGGAGTTTAATCCTTCATTTGTTGATGTAACTTATCATAGAGAGGAGTTTGTGTATAAGAAAAGAACAGATGGATTATTGGAAAGAAGAGCGGTAAGGAAACGACCTGGGACAGTAGGGATTTGTGCGGCCATCATGAATAAATATCAGGTGGATACTGTACCTCATATTATCTGTGGAGGTTTTAGTAAGGAAGAAACAGAGAATGCATTAATCGATTTAGATTTTTTAGGAATTGATAATGTTTTGGTGTTAAGGGGTGATCCTATAAAATCAGAAACTTATTTTTCAGCAGAAGAAGATGGACATAAATATGCTTCAGAATTATTAGGGCAAGTAAACGAGATGAATAATGGAATCTATTTGGATGAAGAACTAAAAAGTTCAGCTCCAACTAATTTTTGCATAGGGGTTGCGGGTTATCCTGAAAAGCATTTTGAAGCACCCAATATGCATTCGGATATTCATTTCCTGAAAAAGAAGGTAGAAGCAGGTGCTGATTATATTGTTACGCAAATGTTTTTCGACAATCAGCAGTATTTTGATTTTGTAAACTTATGCCGAGAAAATGATATTACTATTCCGATTATACCTGGAATTAAACCTATTTCTACTCAAAAGCAATTGACTTTATTGCCACAAAGGTTTCATTTGAATGTGCCAAATCCACTTGTGGATGAAGTGCTAAAATGCAAGACCAATACAGATGTTAGGCAAGTAGGAGTAGAATGGGCTATTCAGCAAACAAAAGAACTTATTGAGTTTGGCGTACCTTGTATCCATTTTTATACTATGGGAAAATCGGATAATGTGCAGCAAATAGTTGGAAGCTTTTCTTAAGCAGTCAATTTTCTAAAATGCTCTTCTAGGTCGATCTTATTATTTTGGAAATTAGAAATTAATTGGTCGTCAACAATTTTACCTTTACTAATGATGATTACTCGGTTACACATTTTATCAACTTCTTGCATAATGTGTGTGGATAGGAGTACAGTCTTATCTTTCCCAACTTCTTTTATTAGATTTCTAATTTCCACCAATTGATTAGGGTCAAGTCCTGTTGTTGGTTCATCAAGAATTAATACTTCTGGATTATGTAAAAGTGCTGCAGCTAACCCAACTCTTTGTCTGTATCCTTTACTTAGTTCTCCAATTTTTTTACTTTGCTCAGGGATTAATCCTATTTGTAGGATAATTTCAGCAATACGATTGTTTAAGTTTTCAACTTTATAAATACCTCCAACAAAAGAAAGATATTCTTTCACATACATGTCAGCATAAAGAGGATTGTGCTCTGGTAAATAGCCAATTTTTGCTTTTACTTGTAAGTCTTGTTCTTGAATGTCTAAGTTGCAGACCTGTACCTTACCACTATCTTGCTGTAAATAGCACGTTATGATTTTCATCAGTGTAGATTTACCTGCTCCATTCGGACCTAAAAAACCAACTATTTCACCTTTGTTTAGTGTAAAGGAAACATCAGCAAGAGCTTGTTGTTTATCGTAAGATTTAGTTACACTATTTATGATTAATGACATGTAGCAAAGATAGACAATAGATTTTGACAATAGTTAAGGATTCATTCTAAAATTATCATAATTTTGTGATATGAATTTACATAATTCTTCAAGATGGTATTTGCACCTTGTTTATTATCAGTTAGTAAAACTTAGTAGGTTTTTTACAAATAATTTGTTTGGAAGAAAAGATCATCAATTTTTATTTATTTTAACTCCACCTTATTGTGGGTCTACTTTGTTAAACCAGATTCTTTCTACTTCTAATAATTTGAGTTGTAATAATCATTTAGGTGTTAGGGAAGGGCAATTACTCCCTGAAGTAAAAGATATGATGTTTTTAAATAAAGGCTGGCATAATGAAGTGAATTATGATTGGCCTTTTATTAGAAAAGTGTGGATGAAATATTGGGACCAAAGAAAAGCTATATTGATGGATAAGAGTAATACAAATATAATGCGTGTTAATAAAGTGAAAGAAGTTTTCGATAAAGCTGTTTTCTTGGCCATGGTTAGAAATCCTTATGCGCAAGTAGAGGGAATAATGAGAAGAAATGGAGCTACATCTGAATATGCAGCAAATTTCGCGTTAAAATGTTTGAGATATCAGAAAAAAAATAAGCTATCAGAAAAAGATAATGTATTATTTATTTCTTATGAGGAATTATGTGATGATAAAGAAAGTGTTGTGAATAGAATAAAGAATTTTATTCCTAAAATCGGTGATATTAATTCTGATTTAGAATTTTCTGCTCATAACTTTAAAACTGAAGGGAAAATGAAAATTCAGAATCTAAATAGTGAAAAAATTAATAAGATTAGTAAATCTGATTTAGAAATAGTTAATTCTTTTTTTAATAAGGAAAAAGATTTGCTAGAATTTTTTGGCTATTCAATTATTGAATAACAACTTTCTTTTCTACACTTCCATCATTATAAATGTAAAACAATAATCCGTTATTGTGTTGATGAGCATTTCTTCCTAATGCATCTACAATTTTAATTAGTTTTTTGTTGGTGTTTATTTCAGTTATAGCAGATGGGTTGGGGCAGTAGTTTCCATCAGGAGCAAGTAAAGGAAGTTTGTATTGTGAGTCAGTAATTAAAGTATACATCAAAATATCCATAGATTGCAAAAGAGTTGCATTGTAAGGCTCCCATTCATTTGCAATTCCTGAGGCAGTTTGTGCATCATCCAAAATTCCCATATTACTTACAAGTGCCCAATACATGTATTCAATCATCATACATTCATAATCACAAGTCCAGTCATCATAATGATACCAAGCTGAAGAAGGATAGGGATTTGGAATAGATAAAAATTGACCTCCTCTTGCCACATCCATAGCAGTAGACATAAGAGAGGAATTTGGCTGTAAACTAAAAGCATTAGGATATATATTGGTATGACCAACATGATTAATCGTATGTATTACTTCCTCTACTGTTGCATCATCCCCCCAATGCCCTGTTTGAGCAGGATCTATTTCATTATTATAAAGTACTGCACTTGCACCATCTCCCTGATAATTATTGAATAATAAATCTTCTGCACTACTCCCTTCATAAGCAAAAATTGGTGTAAATGCTTGTTTGTTTTGTAGTTGTGCTTCAATTAAAGGATCATCAACTATTCCATCTTCATCATTGTCTAATAGTTCAGCAGCAACTGCAGCTGCATGTAAAACTTTTGCATTAGAAATACTGCTCTCAGCATAAATACTGAAACAACCTAATATATCAACATATTTTGTAAATCCACTAAATGCAATATCTGAATTTGGATTTGGATCAATAGTAAAACAAACATTATTTTGTGCATTTATCAATATTGGAAAAGCAAATAGCAGTGTAAATATTTTATTCATTTCTCTTATTTTAGATTTGAGCAAACTTACAAAATATAACAACTATATTTGCAGGGTGAAAGGAACAGTAATTAAATCAACAGGTAAGCGCTATACCGTAAAAACGGAAGATGGTGAAGTTGTGCAATGCAGGTTAAAAGGAAAATTTAGAATTGCTGGCATAACAAGCACAAACCCTGTTGTAGTTGGAGATAAGGTGGAGGCGGAAAAAGAATCTGAACTTTGGATGATTTTAAAGTTGTTTGAAAGAAAAAATCACATCCTTAGAAAGTCAGTGAACTTATCTAAACAAACTCATATTATTGCTGCCAATGTTGATCAGGCAATATTAATGATTACATTGGATAGCCCTGTAACTACTACTGGTTTTATTGATCGATTTTTGGTAGCAGCAAATGCTTATGGAGTTGATGTTATTCTTCTGTTTAATAAGATAGATATATTGAGTGATGAGTTAAAAACTCAACAAGAAAATCTTAAAAAAGTATACGAAAAGATAGGCTATACTTGTTTTGCTACTTCTGTAATTAATGATGATTTATCAGAGATTAAAAAATTAATGAAAGGTAAAGTAAATATAATTTCCGGGCATTCAGGAGTTGGAAAATCTACATTGATAAATACCTTACAACCCAATTTAAACATTAACACTAAAGAGGTTTCGTATACGCATCAGCAAGGACAGCATACGACTACATTCTCTGAGTTGCATGACTTAGATTTTGGAGCTTCAATAATTGATACTCCTGGAATAAGAGGTTTTGGTTTAGTAGAGTTAGATTCAGCTGAAATAGGAAATTATTTTCAAGAATTTTTTGCATTAAAATCCGGATGTAAATTCCATAATTGCATACATGAAAATGAGCCAAACTGTGCAGTAAAATTAGCATTAGAAAATGGTGAAATTGCTGAAAGTAGGCATAAGAATTATTTAAAAATGTTAGTTGAGGAGGAGGAAAATTTTAGGACAAATGATTATTAAATGAGGGCTGTTATTCAAAGAGTTTCAGAAGCATCAGTAATAATTGAGAACGAAATTATTTCAAGAATTGAAATAGGTTTAGTGATTTTGCTAGGAATTGAAATTGATGATAATACTGAAGATGTAAAATGGCTAGCAAATAAAACCTCACAACTCAGAATTTTCTCGGATATTGAAGGTAAAATGAATAACTCAATTACGGATGTTAATGGAGCGGTTATTGTTGTAAGCCAATTTACTTTACACGCCAAAACCAAAAAAGGGAATCGCCCATCTTATATAAAAGCATCCAGGCCAGAACAAGCAATTCCTTTATATGAGTTGTTTAAAGAAGAACTATCTCAATTGATTGGAAAGAAAGTTCAATCAGGAGTGTTTGGTGCTAATATGCAAGTTTCTCTGATCAATGATGGGCCAGTAACTATTATTATTGATACTAAAAATAAGGAATAAAAAAAGGAGCTTTTCAGCTCCTTTCATTTTTTATAAATTAATTTTTGCTCCAACTCGCATCCATCTTCCTTGTTGGGGTACATTTCCAAAATCAACAAATTCTTTGTCGAATAAATTATTGATTTCAAGAAAAAGTGTACTGTTTTTAAACGCATTATAAGAAACTCGAGTTGATGCTATCCAAAATGGTAAATACTCAACTTCTAATCCTGTATTAAAGTCCGTATAGCCTCCTTCTCTGTCTTGATAAGTTGCTCTCCAATCTATTCTTAATTTATCATTAACTAATTGATTTGCTGAAATTGAAAAATTAGTTTTTAAATTATCAAGCACATAAGCTGATTGGAATCCATCAGATTTTTTATTTAACTTATTTGAAGCATAGTTTACTCCTAAATTGTTTACAGGAAGGTTAGAGTTAAACAACTTGTTGATATTGATTTTTGAATTAATTTCATATCCTTTAGTTGTAAGTTGATTTAAGTTTTGAGTTCTCCAGATACTGTCTCCTTCAGCTAATATCCAGTCAATCATATTTGATCCTTCTCTTTGGTATAAAGTAAAAGTTGTTTTGTGATAATTGGATCTCCACTTTACTCCAATCTCCTTGTTAGTTGAGTGTTCTGATTTTAAATATTCATTTCCCTGATTTGTTGGTGATGCATAATAAAGCTCAGTATAGTTTGGTGTTCTCATTGATTTATTAGAAGATGCAAATAATTTAATGTCATCATTTATATTGTAAGAGATGTCAATTCCCGGGAAATATTCATTCCCATATTCTGAGTCAATATTCATCATAACCCCTACTGATACGCTAAGATTTTCAATAGTTAAATTCTTTTCAGCAAATAAGTTTGTTGTTGTTCTTGTTTGTCCTTTTGTGTAAGTATTTAAGCTGTCAATTTCAATAGGGTTTTCTAATTCTTCCCCTAATCTATTGCTGATTATTTTATCAGTTCTAATTTCCATTCCAATGACATTAGAGCCATTTTTTGTTTTTTGAACTGCATTAAAATCCATTCCATAAACATTTGTTTCATGGAAATTATGATACCAAGATGGATGATTTCTGAATAAAATAAACTCATCATTGTGTTTTTTCCAATACAATTTGTTCTCTAATGAAATAGTTCCTTCTTTCTTGAATTGTAAAGATGAAAAAGTAGTTTTAGTTTTTTCAAATTGTGTTGGATATTTTGGTGTGTAGAAGGTATAAGCTCCAAATTCTTTATCGGTATATCCTATATTGAAAAGAGCTTTTACTCCTGCAATATTTCCGCTTGCTTGGTAATAGTAATTTTTAATTTTATAATCTACTTCCATAGTAGTTGTATCTCTATCTTTATGGTAGATAGGAAATCCATCACTTCTTTTTTGATTAATAGAAATATTGTGATTGATGTTAGATATTTTTAAAGCATAGTTGATTTCAGCTGATTTAAATCCGTTTTGACCGCTACTTAAAGTTACTGAAGAACTCCCTTCTTTCTTAGTAATAATATTGATAGCTCCTGTGTAGGCATAGTTCCCAAAAATTCGTGTAGCTCCACCAGTAATTACTTCAATCCTTTTTATTTGCTCCAAGCTTACAGGTAGATCCATAGTATGATGCCCTGTTTGTGGGTCATTTAATTTGATTCCGTTTAACATTACAAGTACTTGTTCGAATGTTCCACCTCTCATACTTATGTCTGCTTGCACTCCTTGTCCTCCTCTTTGTCTTACATCTACATTTATTGCGTACTCTAATAAATCTTCAATAGTTTGAACTGGAGCATTTTGTATTTCCTCTAAACTGATTATTTGCACATTAGATGTGTTTTCAGTTGATGATGCTCTGTTTGCTGAAACTACAACTTCATCTAATTTTTTATTTACTGTGTTTTGTGCATTTACAAAAGTTGTACTAATAACAATTGCAAAAAGTGTTCTGATTACTTTTTTCATTTTGGGTTTTTTAAAATAGAAAGTTCTTTGTCATTTTCCCTAAAATGAATTACCACTTCAGGTTCCATGGGTTTGTTCTCAGCCGTATTGCAGCACCCCAGAAATTTTGGCAAATATATAATTATGTAGAATAATTATATATAAATAATTAGTTATTTAATCCGTCCGGTATTCCGTAAAAATGAACCATTTCTATTTTGTTGGAAAGAGACATAATTCCAGGATTTATTCCAGGATTTCCCTCAGGAATATTAGTGTTTAAGTCTGAATAATATTCTTTCCAAACTTTAAGGGTGTCTTTGGTTTTTGGATGAAGGAAAGTCATTGGTTTTAGTTCGAAAATAGAATCATTTAAGAATGCTTCATAAATAAGTTCTGAGCAGTAATACGTTTCATTATTTATTAAGAATACTTCATCATATGTAATATCTAATTTACTTTTAGAATAAGAAACAGCATTGCTGATAGAATTTGTAAATTCCTTTTTTAATCTACCAACAATTACTTTTGGGTTCCCGTTTTTATCAAAAGAACGATTGATAAAATCATCTAAGTTAGTGATCATTACTTTGGGAGGAATTGCTTCTAAAACTTTAAGCGTATCATTGTCTAAAACCACCAAGCCAATATGAGAAAAGTTAGCGCCATTATATCCTGGAGTTACTAATTCTATTGCATCACAAAGTGGTGAGGAATCTAAATCCTGGAAAAGCAAATCTCCTTCTTGCAGTTTAAAGTTTTTTGTGCAAGAAATAAGAATAGTAAAAAGTAAATAAAAATATTTTTTCATTTTTCAAACATAAAAAAAGAGGACTACATTGAGTCCTCTTTTGATAATTTATTTAAATGTAATTAATCTGCTAAAACAATAATTTTATTGTTTTGCATTTCAATTACTCCACCATTTATTTTAAAATTTTCAGTACTGTTATCAGCAGTAATTACTCTTATATTTCCGTTAGTTAAAGTTGAAATAATAGGAGCGTGACTATTCAATACTTCAAAACCTCCTGTTGTTCCTGGGAATTTCACTGAAGTCACCTCTCCTGTAAAAACTTTTTTTTCGGGTGTTATTATTTCTAATATCATTACTTGATTATTTAGCGTCAGCTAACATTTTTTCTCCTTTCTCAATTGCTTCTTCAATAGAACCAACCAAGTTAAATGCTGCTTCAGGATATTGGTCAACTTTTCCATCCATAATCATGTTGAATCCTTTAATTGTGTCAGCAATATCAACTAAACAACCTTTAAGTCCTGTAAATTGCTCAGCAACATGGAAAGGTTGAGATAAGAATCTTTGCACTCTTCTTGCTCTATGTACAGCTAATTTATCTTCATCAGATAATTCATCCATACCTAAAATTGCAATAATATCTTGTAATTCTTTATATCTCTGTAAAAGCTCTTTTACATCTTGTGCGCATTTGTAATGCTCAGTTCCTACAACATCTTCAGTTAAAATTCTTGATGTAGAATCTAAAGGATCTACTGCCGGGTAAATACCAAGCTCAGCAATTTTTCTTGAAAGTACAGTTGTTGCATCTAAATGAGCAAATGTTGTAGCAGGAGCAGGGTCAGTTAAATCATCAGCAGGTACATATACTGCTTGTACAGATGTAATTGATCCGTTTTTAGTAGAAGTAATACGCTCTTGCATAGTCCCCATCTCAGTTGCTAATGTTGGTTGGTATCCTACTGCTGATGGCATTCTTCCAAGTAGTGCAGATACTTCAGATCCTGCTTGAGTAAAACGGAAAATGTTATCCACAAAGAAAAGTACATCTTTCCCTTTCCCTTCACCATCTCCATCTCTAAAATATTCAGCAATTGTTAATCCTGACAGTGCAACTCTTGCTCTTGCTCCAGGTGGCTCATTCATTTGTCCGAAAACAAATGTTGCTTTTGAATCACCCATTTTTGATTTATCAACTTTAGATAAATCCCATCCTCCTTCTTCCATTGAATGATTAAAGTCCTCACCATAATTGATAATTCCAGACTCTAACATTTCTCTCATAAGGTCATTTCCTTCTCTAGTTCTTTCACCTACACCAGCAAATACTGATAAACCACCATGTCCTTTTGCAATATTGTTAATCAACTCTTGAATAAGTACTGTTTTACCTACACCAGCACCACCAAATAAACCAATTTTACCACCTTTTGCATATGGCTCAATTAAGTCAATCACTTTAATCCCTGTAAATAAAATTTCAGTAGAAGTAGATAAATCTTCAAATTTAGGAGCGTCTCTATGAATGGTCATTCCGTTTGATTTATCAAGATTTTCCATCCCGTCAATAGCATCTCCAATTACATTAAAAACTCTTCCTTTAATATGGTCTCCAATTGGCATTTTAATTGGCGCCCCTGTCGCTACTACTTCAGTTCCTCTACTTACTCCATCAGTAGTTTCCATTGAAATAGCTCTTACTGTATCTTCTCCAATATGCTGTTGGCATTCTAAAATTAATTTAGCTCCATTTTCTCTAGTAATTTCTAAAGAATCATAGATGTCTGGTAATCCTGCCTCATTGTTGTCGAATGTTACATCAACTACAGGTCCAATAATTTGTGATACTTTTCCAGTGTTTTTTGACATTTTTTATTTCTTTTTAAAGTCGTTAAAATCTTTGTTTAAATCGGCTGCAAACTTACTATTTTTAAATTGTATCTCACTTATATATATTGGATAAAATTAATTGTTAATTTTGAACACTTTTTCAACAAAAAAAATACAAATAATAAATAAGTGAAAGTTTACCATTCAATTGAGGAGTTTCCCTCAGATATTAATACAATCATTACCATTGGTACTTTTGATGGAGTACATAAGGGGCATCAAACAATAATTGATAAGCTAAATGCAACAGCAAAAGAAGAAGGTTTGCAAAGTGTTTTGCTGACTTTCTATCCTCATCCAAGGCATGTTCTATTTCCTGATGATCAAAAGTTAAAATTAATTAGTACAATTGAAGAGAAAACTCAGGCACTTGAAAAAACTGGATTGCAAAACCTTATTATACATGAGTTTACTGTTGATTTCTCCCGTTTAAAATCAGTTAATTTTATTAGAGATTTTTTAGTGAATAAGTTGAATATGAAACATATGGTAGTTGGTTATGATCATCATTTTGGTAAAAATAGAGAGGGAACTTTTGAAAACCTTTTAGCTTTATCAGAATTATATGACTTTAAGTTACATAAAATTGAGCCTCAAAATGTTGATGAGGTAACTATTAGTTCTACTAAAATAAGAAATGCGATTGCTGAAGGTGATATTGAAAAAGCAAATTCTTATTTATGTTGTGATTTTGCTATAAATGGAAAGGTAGAAAAAGGAAATAAAATTGGAAACAGTATTGGGTTCCCAACTGCAAATATTAAGGTAGTAAATAACTGGAAACTATTACCAAAAGATGGGGTGTATGCTGTTAAAGTTTTTATTGAGCATCAGCAGTTTTATGGCATGTTAAATATTGGAGTTCGTCCAACTATTAAAGATGATTCACACATCATAGAGGTGCATATTTTTGATTTTAATAAAGATATATACAATCAAAATATTAAAATTGAATTTTCAGAAAGAATTAGAGGTGAAAAGAAATTTGAAAATCTTGATGCTTTGAAAAAACAATTGCAAATTGATGAAAGTAAATGCAAGAAAATCTTTAACCTTTTAAGGTAGTGGATAACTTGTATTTTATTGCAAGCTGAGCTAAAGCTACTGGAGTTTTTACATCAAGTTTTACCATTATGTTTTTTCTGTGTGTTTCAACAGTCCTTTTGCTTATGTTTAATATGCCTGCAATCGCAGAATTCTTCTCATCATTTAATATGTGTCCCAAAACCTCCCTCTCTCTAGTTGATAGCGAGTATTTTGTTTGATATTTATCTTTATTGACTGAACTTATTTTGTCTTCTTTTAATAAATTTTTATTGACAAATTCTTTTCCGTTTAAGCAGTTTGTTAAAGCTTTAATTATTTCATCTCTATCAGAGTTCTTGCTCAGATATCCTGCTGCACCATGATTGAATGATTCTTTAATAATATTAGCATCTTCATACATGCTTAGCATAATTACAGGAGTTTCAATTTGTAATTTTTTTAGCCTTTTACAGAGCTGTATGCCATCCATTCTTGGCATATTAATATCAGAGAAAATAATATCAACATTTTGATTTTTTAAATAAGTAATAGCATCTTTAGCATTGCTGAATGTTGTGTGAACTTTTAACCCAATATCTTCTAAAATCCCAGTTAATCCGTTTGTAAAAAGAAGATGGTCATCAACAATTATAGTAGATTTGCCAACTATTATATCTGATTTCATCTAAATTATTTTATATGGTAAATCTACTATAATTGTTGATCCAGAACCTTCCTTAGAGTCAATTTCTACTTTCCCATCAAAAAGAAGAGCTCTTTTCTCAATTATATCCAATCCTACTCCCGCATTTGTATTATTCGGATTAAAGCCGACTCCATCATCTTCAACTATTATTGTAAGATGATCTTCATGTCCAATAACTTGTAGACTTGCATTTTTTGCCTTAGAATGTTTAATAATATTTGCGGCTAAATTTTGTAAAATTCTATACACATTAAATTTTAAATCATTACTAATGTTATTTATTTTATCTTTTGGATGGGTTTGAATATTATAATTGATATCCTTAGAAAATCTACTTGATATTTTGTTTTCAATTAAATGAATAAAATTATTACCGTCAAAAGAAACAGGAACAAGAGAGTGAGATAAATCACGAATATTATCTTGAACACCTTTAAGGTTTTCAAGTTCATCTTCTCTATCAGCAATAATTTTGTTTAATTTTGAAATATCCATTGTAAAGGTTGGGTTGTTAAGTTTGTTCGCAGCTTCACTCTTGACAACATCCAAAGTTCTTATCATATTTAGTCTTATTGCCGCTATCGACCCTCCAATGTCATCATGTAATTCTTTAGCAATCCAATTGTCAATTTTTTCATATTGATCAATAATTGCTTTTGCAGCATTTGTTTTTTGCCTTTCAATAACATATTTAATAGTTTTCTTTTTTGAAATCCTTGATAAAATAACAGAGAGTAGTAGAGCTAATATTAATGCAAATATCAGTATGTATTGCTTCTTTTTAAATGCTGATTCTCCTTCTACCTCTTTTGCAAGTATTGTTGATAGATGCTTTTCTCTTTTTGTAATTTCCTCATGCTGTTTGATGCCCATCAAACTATCTTTTATAGGTATAGATTTTTCTATGGCATTTAATGCCAATTCATGATCTCCAGAAATCTTATATGATTCGGATAAATTACCATATAAAACTGCCAAATTAACATGCTTTTCATGAGTTAAACATAGGTCAATACTTTTCTGGAAATAATGAGCTGCAGAATCTGCAGTCCTCAACATTAAGAAAAGATAACCTATATTATTATTAGCTTCAATTAATTGAGGTATAAGATTTAATTTTTTTCTTATTTGTAAGGATTTTCTTAAATAAGAAAATGCTGTATCCAAATTTCCATTATCATAATGGTAGATTCCTAATGAAGTGTAATTATAAGCAAGTGCTTTATGATCATTTAATAATCTATTTATTTTCATTGACTCTATTTTATAATAGATAGAAGAGTCTGGTTCACCCATTTTCCTTTTGAAAATTCCGAGAAAATTATATGTTTTAGCTATTTGTATTGAATCTTGTTTCTCTTTTGCCAAATTAAGAATTAGATTTGATATTTTAAGTCCTTCATCTAGCTTATTAGAATGGTTATAAATTTTAATTAACAAATTATAAGCATTTTTTCTCCCTTTATAGCTGTCAATTTCATCTGCAATTTTTAAGGATTCTATCCCAGATTCTAGTGCGAGTACTCTTCTAGCTTGATCTAAATAGATTCGGCCTAATTGAAATGTTCCATCCATTTCTCCTTGCTTGTATTGATGCTGTTTAGATAAAACTACCGATCTATTAGCAAAATAATATGCAGAATCTAGATCAATATAAATATATTCTTTTGCCTTCTCGTTAAGCGAGTCAATATCACGGTTGTAACCCTGCCCTAGAAGAAATGCAGGAATTAATAAGAAAATAGTTAGAATAAATTTATACATAATTCAGACAAAGATACACTTAATTTTTGAGCTCCAATTTTGCAAATTTTAAAAGTAATTCTTTTTGTCCTATTCCTGTGAAAAATACTGTAGCTTTTTTGTTGCTTCCTTCTCCTGAAATGCTTAAAACTTTCCCTTCGCCAAATCTTCCGTGTTTTACCTGCATTCCGGTTTTAATTTTACTCAAATCACTTTCGTTAATTGAAATGTTTTTTGCTCTATTAATATTTGTTAAATTTTTAGGAGTAACAAACTTTTTGGTAGGAGGAGAGTATGTTTTTTTCTTGTATTTTGTTTTTGCATATATTTTGTGAGAAGCATACTCCTTTTTCTTTGGAGTAAGTTCGTGTTTTTCTAAAAATTTATCATCTAATTCGCTAATGAATCTACTTGGTTGACAATCGGTCAATTGGCCCCATTTAAACCTTGTTGAGGCAAAGGATAAAAAGAGTCTTTCTTTAGCTCTAGTCATTGCAACATAAAAAAGTCTTCTTTCTTCCTCTAAGTTTTCCTGGCTTTCTCCACTCATCATGCTTGGAAAAAGATTTTCTTCCAATCCAACAACAAATACATAAGGAAATTCCAATCCTTTTGCGGCATGAACCGTCATTAAAGTTACTTTATTAAAATCATCTTCTGTTTCTTTGTCTTGATCGGTTAAAAGTGCAACATCTTCCATGAAATCTGGTAGTTTATTTACTCCTTGCTCAGCAGTTTCGCTAAAATCTTTTATCCCGTTTAAGAGCTCTTGAATATTTTCAAACCGACTAACACCCTCCGGTGATTTGTCTGTATATAAATTATTAAATAAACCCGTTTGTTTTGCTATTTCTTCAGCAATTGCATGGGCATCTTTCTGCTTAGAATTTATAATGAAATTATTTATCATTAATGCAAACTCTTTTAGCTTCTTCTGTGTTCCTTTATTGATGTTAATTTCTGCTTCTTCTAAATGGTTGATTATTTCCCAGATAGTTTTGTTATGTTCATTTGCAAACACGTTTAATCTTTGGATGGTTGTAGATCCAATTCCTCTTGTAGGGTAGTTGATAATTCGCTTAAAAGCTTCTTCATCATTTGGGTTGATTGCTAGTCGGTAATAAGCTAATAAATCTTTAATTTCTTTTCTTTGATAGAATGACAATCCTCCATAGATTTTATAAGGAATATTCCTTTTTCTGAGTGATTCTTCTAGTGATCGAGATTGTGCATTTGTTCGATACAATATTGCAAAATCTTTATGATGAGCTTGATTTCTCATTTGTACATCAGAAATTGTGTTTGCAACTAGCCTCCCTTCATCATTGTCTGAGCCCGTTTTTACAACAATTATTTTATCTCCTTTTGTATTGCTTGTCCAAACATTTTTTTCAATTTGTTTCTCATTTTGTTTGATAATGCTATTTGCAGCCTCAACAATAGTAGAGGTGGAGCGGTAATTCTGTTCTAATTTGTAAGTTTTATAGTTAGGATAATCAACTTTAAAATTGAGGATATTCTGAATATTTGCTCCTCTAAATGCATAGATACTTTGAGCATCATCTCCAACTATACAGATATTTTCATTCAGTGCTGCTAATTTTTTGATTATCAAATACTGAACATGGTTAGTGTCTTGGTACTCATCAATTAAAAGATATTTAAATTTTTCTTGATATTTTAATAATACATCAGGATGATTTTCTAATAATTGGTATGTTTTTAAAAGTAGATCATCAAAATCCATTGCTGATGCTTTTTCACATCTTTGAACATACATTTGATAAATCCTCCCAAATTCAGTTCTTTTTGCGATTTTATCTTGTTGGTTAAGTTCTGATTTACTGTTGTATCCAGCAGGAGTAATAAAGTTGTTTTTTAATGATGATATTCTGTTCCTTATCATACCAACTTTATAAATATCTTTATCTAAGTTTAGCTCTTTAATGATACTTCTTACTAAACTTTTAGAGTCGTCCGTATCGTAAATTGTAAAGTTGCTTGGATAATTTAATTTTTCGGCTTCAAATCGTAAAATCTTAGAAAAAACTGAGTGAAAAGTTCCCATCCAAAGGCTTCTAGCATCTGATTCCCCTACCATCAGTTCAATTCTGTTTCGCATCTCTTTTGATGCTTTGTTGGTAAAAGTTAAAGATAAAATATTATGTGGATATACTCCTGATTTTAGTAGGTGTACAATCCTGTAGGTTAATACTCTTGTTTTTCCTGACCCTGCTCCAGCAATTACCATTAATGGTCCGGTTGAATGCGTTACAGCATTCCTTTGTTCAGGGTTTAGTTTTTGCAAATAATCTTCCATAGTTATTTTTGGGAGTTCAAAAGTAATAATTATCAGATGTTAACTTAACTTTAGTGGTGTTTTTTTGAACAGATAAGATTGTTTTTGAAAGCTTCTTATTTTCTCTGATATTTTTGTATTTTTGTAGAAAATACGAATACAATGAAGAAACTTATATTTTTTTTCGCCTTAATTTTAACTTTTTTTAATGCAAATGCAACTCATATTATGGGTGGTGAAATTACTTGGGAATGTATTAAAGATCCTACTGACCCTAATGTAGGATTGTATATTTTTAAAATGAAGATTTATCGTGATTGTGATGGTACAACCTTGTCAACTTTTTCACAAACCCTAGATGTCTGGAATCATCCTTCTGTAACTCAAATTCCTGTTGATTGGGTGATAAGTGCTGATATTTCACCAAATTGTGATGTTACAAATAGTGGAAATGCGGCTTTAGATTGTATTAGTAATCCTGTAGGAGCTGTTGAAGAATATATTTATGAATCTCAACCAATAGCATTGCCTGGTATTCCGCCTGCAAATGGATGGCATTTTACTTGGGATTCGTGTTGTAGAAATGGAGCAATATCTAACTTGGTTCTTTCTAGTACAACTTCTCCCAGTGAAGGCTTTACTTTAAGAGCTTCAATGTTCCCATATCTAGATGCAAGTGGTAATGCAATCCCTGCGCTTCCTTGTTTTGATAGCTCTCCAAAATTTAATGAAAGTCCACAAACAATTATATGTACAGGTTATCCATTTGCCTATACTCATAATGCTTCTGATATTGAGTTAGATAGTATTGTTTATGATTGGGATGTTCCTATGGATGATATGGCATTTGGACAGCCATACAATCCTCCAGTAAATCCTGTTCCTTTAGCATTTGTAGCTGGATATTCATTTAACAATCCTCTGCCTGGAGGTGTGGTTTTAGATGCACAGACAGGAGAGATTTCTTATAACTCAAATATTTCAGGAAATTTTGCTTCTGTTATCCGTGTTGATGCTTTTAAGTGCGGACAATTAGTTGCTTCAATTTTTAGAGAAATTCAGGCAGTTTTAATTTCTTGTCCTACTTTACAACCCTTAAATACAATTAATTTACCGCCAGTTGTTACTCCACCATTTTCAGCTCCAACTCCTTATTATGCAATAGTTTCAGCTGGAGATCTTGTTTCGTTTAATATTACAGCTACTGATAATGATCTCTATGGAGGGACGGTTTCTCAAGATGTTACTTTACAGATTACTGGTGGTCAAATTGCGGATGATTATGTAACTAGTACTTTATGTGATAACCCTCCTTGTGCCACTTTTGTAAATACTTCTGGTCTGGCTCCACCTATTACTGGATTGCAAATGGTAGAGGGTGTTTTTGAGTGGCAAACAGCTTGTAGTCATGTTGCTACTGATGCTGGTTGTGGTATAACATCAAATATTTACACTTTTGCTGTAAAAGCTTTTGATGATTTTTGCCCTGCAAATGCAATTACAATTGCAACAATTACTATTGAGGTTACTGCTGCAGATTCATTGCCAGCCCCTGATTTTGATTGCGCTTGGGAAGATGAGAATGGAGATATAGTTTTTAACTGGAATCATGCAGCAGGATCAAGTTCTTCAACTGAATATCATATTCATGCAGCTTCAAATATTGGTGGACCATACTCTGTAGTTGCTGATGTTTTTTATCCTAGTAATGATTTTACTACAGCACTATCTTCATTACCTTCAGGGTCAAAATATTTTTTCTTAACTAGTGAGTCAACTTGTGCGGATAATTCAGTCCCTTCTGACACGATATCACCTATTCGTTTTAGTGTAAGTAGTTTGGATGTAAACTGTTGGGATGATACAGATGGGATTATTAGTATTGGAGTTGATGATTATATTAATGTATTGCAGTATAATTTTGCG
>Ga0233426_10000174_pt1 | contig 74302 bp, 65 predicted proteins | sample SI_118_April2016_6_FD_179875 | JGI IMG/M metagenome (GOLD analysis project Ga0233426, IMG submission 179875) | Seawater microbial communities from Saanich Inlet, British Columbia, Canada - SI_118_April2016_10_MG | ecosystem: Environmental > Aquatic > Marine > Inlet | place: Canada: British... | reverse complement strand
TGCTGACGGTCATGGGCACGCTCATGGTGATGGCCATTTACAATATTGAGCTTCAACGTATTTCCCTCGGCGCGCTGATGATCGCCATGGGCATGCTTGTCGACAACGCCATCGTCGTGGTGGAAGGCATGGTGATTGGGGTACAGCGCGGCCTCAGCCCGAGGCAGGCGGCCGAGTCATCGGTCTCCAGAACCCAGTTTCCCCTGCTCGGCGCAACGGTGATTGGTATCTTGGCCTTTGCCCCCATTGGACTTTCGGATGATAAAACCGGCCACTTCCTCGCCTCGTTATTTCAAGTTGTTGGAATCTCGCTCTTGCTAAGCTGGGTGCTGGCGATCCTCTTGGCGCCGCTGCTCGGGCACCTCCTGCTGCGCCCTGGCAAAGCGCAAGCCGAAGCCGAAATCTATCGAGGCTGGGCCTACACGCCATACCGGGCGATTATTAGCCTCGGTTTACGGCAGGCCTGGCTTGGCATGCTGCTGATCTTGAGTATCACTTTGGCCTGTATTTGGGGCTTTGGACAGGTCAAACAAAGTTTCTTCCCGACCAATAATACACCCATCTTTTTTGTGGACTTCTACCTACCACAAGGCACCAGCATTCAGACCAATGAAGCTGAGATTACGAAATTTGAAAACCGTCTTCGCGATATCAAGGCGGTTGAAGACATCACAACGTTTGTGGGTCGCGGCACCAGCCGATTTGCCGCCACGATTCAGCCAGAACAACCGAACCCAGCTTACAGCCACCTATTGGTCCGGGTTGAATCGGTTTCAGATATGCAGCCCAGCATGACTGAGGCGCGGCGCTTGGCGTTTGAGCACTTCCCGAACGCGTCGATCCAGGTTCGTCGAAGCGAGTTTAGCCCCAGCGGCCCCTTCAAAATGGAAGCGCGATTCACCGGGCCCGATGCGCGTGTGTTGCGTCAGTTAGGTGAGGACGCCCTATCCATCTTTGCCCAATTCGAGCACCGCGACTTGCAGATCAATTGGCGACAACCGGCGCTGAAGCTCGCGCCAGAATTTAACGATCAGAATGCCGCGCGCGCCATGGTCACCCGACAGGATCTTGCCCTTGCACTGAGCTATGGCACCACCGGTATTCCGATCGCGCGATTTCGAGATGAGGACATCACGTTGCCCGTTATTGCCCGGGCACCCTTGGCCGAACGATCTGACCTGCAGCGCATCACCGATCGCACCATTTGGAGCCAGGGCCTAGCTGCTTTTGTGCCGGTTCGACAAGTGCTTGATGGCTTTACCCTAACGACAGAGGAGACCATTCTTTATCGTCGAGATCGGGTGCCGACCCTCACGGCGGGCTCGAACCCACCGCTGGGCACAAATTTTACGGCTGAGTTTGCCAAGGTTCAGCCCCTGGTTGAGGCAATGGCCTTACCGGCGGGTTATGCCCTCACCTGGGGCGGCGAATACGAAGGCAGTCAAGAAGCTCGAGAAACCTTAGGCCAGCGCATCCCCATCACCTTTGGCATTATGTTCTTTGTCACCATCTTGCTGTTTGGTCGACTCAAGCAACCCATCATCATCTGGTTAACCGTGCCGATGACGGTTTGCGGGGTGGTCCTCAGCCTTTTGATTACCGACCTATCCTTTACCTTTCCATCGTTCTTAGGGTTTCTAAGTCTGTCTGGGATGCTGATCAAAAATTGCGTGGTGCTCGTTGATGAAATCGATCAGCGGGTTACGGAAATGGGCTTTACCCAAGAGGCGATTATCGCCGCCAGCGTCAGTCGTTTGCGGCCGGTCATTTTAGCCGCGGGCACCACCATTGTCGGTATGTCACCCTTGTTATCGGACGCCTTCTTTTTAGAGATGGCGGTCTGCATCATGGGCGGGCTTGCCTTCTCGACCTTGCTTATCCTGTTCGCTATTCCCCTTTTATACTGGTTAATCCGACCGCAGCCGAGTCGCTAGGCCGCGTTTTTGGTGTCGGGCCATAAATCGCGCGGCTCAAGTCTTTCCGAAGCGGCCAAGGCGAGTCCATTAGCTGGATCAAGCCCAGGGCCACCAGATCCGCTTCTGGGTCGACCCAAAAAATCGTGCCGGCGGCGCCGCCCCAAAAATAGCTACCGATGTTCGATTCCGGTTGCCAAGACGCGTCATCAATCACCACGCTAAAGCCCAGCCCATAGCCAAAACTGTTGTTGGCCCAAACCGACGCATCACTGGCATGCCCGGCACTTTGAACCATCTCGGGTAGGTGATTCCGCGTCATCAGCTTTAGGGTTTCGCTTTCCAGGATCCGCGCACCATCTAAAGCGCCCCCAAGGCGGAGCATGTCTGCAAAGCGCATATAATCTTGCGCCGTTGAAACCAGCCCGGCACCGCCAGAAAAAAGCGAGACCCGATCAAAGTTACTCATCGCATCCGTTTCTGCATTTAATCCAAGGGCCGGCACGGTGCCGAGAACCCGTTCAACGGCGCCGGCGGTTTTGTTCCAAAAATGATTGTCAAGCAATCGACTGCGCTGCGGCGTTGGGACTTCGAAAAAGGTGTCCGTCATTTTTAACGGCTCGAAGATCGCTTGCTGCAGATAAACCGCGAGCGATTGTCCGGACATCCTTTGAACGAGTAAACCCGCCAAGTCCGACGCGATCGAGTAGTGCCACCGAGCGCCGGGTTGGAACTTCAACGGCAGCGTCGCAAGCCGTCGAACCCACTCATCTAAATCCGCGGCGCCCCAAAGATCGGCAGCGCGATAGGCCTCATCCAGTGGATCACTTAGATCGAATCCATACGAAAAGCCCGCGGTATGCGTCAGCAGGTGGCGCATGGTTATCGGCGTATCGAGGCGCGTCAGCGTCCCATCAAGATTACGGACGCGTAACCCTGCCAATTCCGGTAGCCAGCGCGTAATGGGGTCCGCCAGTCTAAAATGGCCGCGCTCATAGAGTTGCATAATCGCCACCGCGGTAATCGGTTTCGTCATCGAATACATTCGATATAAATCATCTTCAGAGAGCGGGCGATTATCTGCCATCGATCGCTGGCCAACCATCGTCTCGAACACCAACTGCCCACCACGATTCACCATCAAATGCAGACCCGCAACCCGACCCTCGTCCACGTAGCGCGTCGCCAGCGCGCTGAGGCGTTGCTGCGCCTCAGCGGCCAGCTTAGGCTGAGTAGCCAGGCCCGACTCGCCCGCATGACTCTTAAGGCCAGCAAGGGGCCACAGGGCCAACAGCACAACGAACCCGCACCCGAGCGATCGAGCAATACGCATGAATAGATCTCCTATCTGAGTAAACGTGTTGATCCGCGCTAACCATAAAGCACTGATATCTTGCTCGGGTCAACGCTTGCTGAGCCGCCAACTCCTTGGCGTTAGGTTACAATTGCCAACTTTAAAATCTGGAGCCCCAAATGGCTGGACCAACTCATTGCTTTACGCCTGATTTACTTCAAGGCAAACGCGCCCTCGTTACCGGCGGCGGCACCGGCATCGGCCGCGCCATTGCTTTCGCGCTCGCGCACGCAGGTGCGGATTTAATCCTCGCAGCAAGACAACTGCCGGCCTTGCAGGCCACGGCAGAGGACATTAAAACAGAAACCGGCCGGAACGTTTTAGTCACCCAAGTTGATATTCGCAGCCTAGAAAGCGTGCAAGCACTTGCTGGCTTTGTAAACGAACACGGCGCTCAAGTGGACATCCTCGTCAATAATGCTGGCGGTCAATTTCCGCAAGCCGCCGAAAACTATAGCGCCAATGGCTGGCGAAGCATTATCGATTTAAACCTGAACGGGACGTGGAATGTAACGCAAGCATTAGGCCAGCAAATGCTGGAAGGCCATGGCGGAGTCATCTGTAACATCATCATGACCATTGGCCGCGGCAATCCAGGCATTGCCCATTCGGGCGCTGCCCGGGCCGGCGTTGCAGAATTAACCCGCAGCCTTTCTTACGAGTGGGGGCCGAAGGTTCGGATTAATTGTTTGGGCCCTGGCGCCATCATTACCCCGGGCATGGAAGCGACCTACGATGACGACGTCTTATCTGACATTGGCGAGACGCCCATTCCGCAACCAGGAACGCCGGAAGATGTCGCCAATGGCGTTGTCTTCTTGGTATCCCCTGCAGGCCGATTCATTACGGGCGAGACCCTGATGGTGGATGGTGGCGTGTCACGTTATGGCTCGAATCAAGCGCTTAAAGGATCTGATTTCGGCTATCGAAACACACCAGGTCCCGATTGGCGCTGATTGAACCTAACTGTAGCGCACCTCAGTCACGGCGTCGTTTATGCCTGCACGAACCTGAGCCACCGCCCAGGTGAGATCAGCGAGGTATTGCGCGGCTACCGTTTCATGAAAGGGTGACAGCATTAAGTGCAGAGCTTTTGGTTGGGTACACAGGCTGGTCACCCAGCCGCGCTCATAGAGGCGTTTATACAGCGCGAAGATATCAAGCTCAGGATGACTAAACGCCATAATGCCAAGCTTTGGTGCGCCCAACACTTCAAACCCCATTTCGGAGACGCCCACTTCAATGCTGGCGCGCGCTCGAGTGACTGATTGCTGTTTTTGACGATAACCGTCGATGCCGAGGTAATTCATCACAGCCCAGGCCGATGAAATCGCGCCACCCGGCCGAGTCCCTGCCAGCGTCGGCGTCACCATACGACCGGCCGGCCAATCTTTTTGATCAAATATCATATGATCCCGAAGGGCTTCAGAGCGATAAAAAATGGTGCTGGCCCCCTTTGCACAATAACCATACTTGTGCAGATCCGCAGACAAGGAACAAACTCCCGGCACCCGAAAATCCCAAGGCGGTAAGTCAACGCCATTCATTTCAACAAACGGGGCAATGTATCCGCCAACACACGCATCGACGTGCAGCCAAACGTTACGCGCCGCCGCCAGATTACCGAGATCCGCAATCGGATCAATCAGACCGTACGGAAAACTGGGCGCAGATCCAACCATCATCAAGGTGCTGTCATCGATTTGATCCGCCATAGCCCTCACGTCCGCCAAGTAATCGGGTCGCGTCGCAACCCGCCGGATTTCAACCGACATCAGCGCGGCTGCCTTATCAAAGGCAGGATGCGCGGAATACGGCAGGACCAAGTTAAACGGTTCGGGCTGGCCTTGTGCGCGGGCATAATCTCTCGCAGCTTTCACGGCCATCGTAATCGAGTCAGTACCGCCGGAGGTCATATGACCGACAGCCCCTTCGGGCGCATGCAACAAAGACAGTCCCATACCCACCACCTCGGCTTCCATTTTTTTGAGCGACGGAAAGGCAGCCGGCCCCAAGCCATTTTCAGAGAGATATAACAGATAGCCTTGTTTTTGGACCTCGGTCACATCCTCACCCGCGTTAAACACGTAGACCGCAGTTTTGCCGTCCCGCCATTGCACATCCCCGCGACCGCGCTCGATCATTTCTGTCTTCAAAACTGAGAATGCTGTGCCGTGCTCCGGCATACCTTGCATCATGGCGTCGCCTCTTAATTTGTTTAACTTCGATTACGACATAATAGCCACAACAGGAAGGACCCAGCTACCCCATGACCCGCCATCAGCTCGATTGCGCTCTGGCGTCTAAAACCGCGGCTAGGAATCTGCCGTTGAATCGATTAGCGTACTGGAAAAGCAATTAAGGCCTCAGCATGACAGTCTGGTCAAATTTTACCTCGAACGAAATCACTCGCCAGCCTTTACTCTTAATAGCCGCGTGCGTCGGCGTCATTTGCAGTTCGATTGTGCTGCCGTTTTATACCATGGGATTATTCGTGGTCCCGGTTACTCAAGAGTTCGGGTGGTCTCGATCTGAATTTCAATTATCGCTTCTGTTCAGCACTGGCATGGGGGTGCTCACGTCCCCCCTCATCGGTTTACTCATTCATCGCCACGGCGCCCGAATTGTTGCCCTCTTTGGGCTGGCGGGCTTGAGTCTGGCTTTTTTAATACCCGCCTTCACAACCGGGCAGCTTTGGCAATTTTATGCCGCCTACGCTGCAATGGCGCTTTTGGGCGCCGGCACGATTCCAGTCACCTGGACCACGGCTGTCACCACCAACTTTCATCGTCAGCGCGGTTTAGCACTCGGGTTGGTACTCAGCGGCACGGGACTCTGCGCGGTGCTGGTGCCACCCGCAATCGCTTGGGTGTTAACCCATTACGGCTGGCGAGTGGGCTATCTGACGCTAGCGCTCCTGCCCGTGGTTGTAGCCTGGCCATTGGTTTTTTTCTACTTCAAACCCGGTCAAACCACAAAATCGGATGACCCAGCAACGCCCAAGGACGATTGGGGTTTGACGCTGACCGAGGCGGTTTCAGGGTACCGATTTTGGGTGCTGCTCGCTTCAATCTTTCTGGTCTATATCGCGCAATCGGGTCTAGTCCCCAATATGATCCCAGCGCTCACCGATACGGGTATCTCTTCAGTCGATGCAGCACGAACGATCAGTTTGTTTGGCACGGCTGTGATCGTTGGCCGTTTGGTCATCGGATTCTGCGTGGACCGATTCTGGGCACCCGGTGTTGCTGCCATCGCAATCTCGCTGCCGATTGTAGGCTGCCTATTGCTCTGGTCGGATTTAACCCTGGCTAATGCACAGATTGCAGCGATTTTATTGGGCTTCGCCGCGGGTGCAGAACTGGATTTAATGGCATTCCTTGCCGCGACCTACTTTGGCCCAAGGCATTATGCCAAGATCTATGGGTTTTTGTATGCCGGGCTCGCATCGGCATCCGGCATTGCCCCCGCCCTCTTTGCAGAGCTTTATGAGATCACCCAAAGTTATCGCACCGGATTTGCATTGGGCGCCGGCGCATTTACCGGTTCCGTAATCCTAGTCTTGCTGCTCGGCCGATACCCGAGCAGCGACCAACCTAAGCGCTAACTTCAGCGTCAAACCACTGCCGAAGTACGAACTTTTGGACCTTGGTCGCAGACATTGGCCAGTCCTGGACGACTCGAACATGACGCGGGATTTTAAAACTCGCGATCTTGCCTTGGCAATATTCAATGACTTCGTCTTCCGTGACCTGCTGCCCGTCATGACATTCAATGTAGGCAGCAGCAACTTCAGACAAACGGTCATCCGCCACGCCGATGACCTGGGCCATTTTAACGCTCGGATGTTTTGAGATGAGGGATTCTATCTCGATCGCGGCGACATTTTCACCGCCCACTTTTAACATGTCTTTGATTCTACCGTGGAACTCGATCTCACCGGTTGCCCGCATCACGCAGAGATCGCCCGTTCGGAACCAACCATCCTTAAAGGCTTCCTCGTTCTTTTCTGGAGATTTGTAATAACCCTTAAAGATGGCATAGCCCCGAAGCCAAATCTCTCCACGTTCCCCAGGCAAGCAGGGCTCCTCAGTTTCCGGATGCATGATCTTTGCTTCCAAGCCCGGCATCGGTTTACCGCAGGTCGTCACGCGACTTTCAAGCGTTTCATCGGGGTGGTTAAACGCAAGAACCCCCCCAGCCTCAGTCAGACCATAGGCACCGGTTTGTATAGACTGGGGGAAAGCCGCTTGAAACTGCCGAAGCACGTCCGGCGGCGCAACATTATTCAATCGCTTGATCGAGGAGAGATCCCGGGTTTCAAAATCTGGGTGAGCGATCAGTGCCGCCGTGACCGTTGGGAAGGACGGAAACGCAACGGTCGCCCGTTCGGCCTCCAGCATGGCAAGGCTTTCACCCGCGTCCATATGAACCATGGATAACAAGGCAGCCCCGGCATTAATACAGCACAGCATCGGTAAAATCGACGCCATATGGAACATCGGTAGCGGCGCCCAAAACCGGTCTTGATCGGTCAAGAAATAGCGGCTCTGATTCATGTTGATCCCATTTTGAACCAACATATTATGATGCAGCGGACACCCTTTAGGATTTGCCGTGGTGCCTGAGGTATACATCATAATCGCCGGATCATCTGACGAAACATCGCGCAAAGTTTCGAGCACGGCCGATTCATCAACATTAACAGACGCGGCTTCAAAGTCAGCTTGGGTCATAAAGCCTTCGCGCTGCCCCCCCAACATCACCATTGCCTCGAGCCCCTCAGGTTTTGAGAGCGCAGCCGCCTCGAGTAAGAGCCGCCCGAAGTCTGCGTACTCGCTTATCAAATCGTGGGTGACGATGAGTTTCAGTTCAGCATTGCTCACAACATAGGCCAGTTCATCCGGCTTGTAGCGCGCATTCATTGGCACGGCGATGGCGCCCAAACATTGCAAACCCAATAAGCACTCGATGTATTCCGGGCAATTGGCCATCAGCAAGCCAACATGATCACCGGGAACAATGCCACAGGCTTTAAAGCTGGCCGCGCGCGATAGCATGGCTGATTTCATCGTCGCATAAGAGTGTCGATAATCTGGAAAGATTAGAAAATCCGCATCAGGCCAACGCGCCGCAGCCGTTAAAAAATAATCCCCAATCGTGGAGTTTTGTTCAGCATTCATAGTCTTGACACATGTATAAGCGAGCCCAAAGCATAAGCGCTCAGAGTGGCAATTACGAGGCCTAGCCTCTCACAAGGCTCGAGCTGCCCGGATCCTTGTCCTTCACACGATCAGATCGGCCGGCACGCCCTTCAGTAGACATACGAAGCCCGGCATTTGGTAAGATCTGATGATCGCAAGCTGTCAAGCAGCCGATATAAACGGACGCTCATTCCCGATTACGCGACAATGATCAAGGACCTTCTTATGAAATTTAGCTTCTGGCCTAGACCAACCCATCCATTTGCCACCACTTTAAATCTTGCACATCACGTCGAGAAAACGGGATGGGATGGCTTTTGGTTGGCAGATCACTTTATGCCGAACGCAGAAGACACCAGCGCGCCCTGGCCTGAGGCATTTACAACCCTTGCAGCAATCGCCGCGAGCGTGCCACGAATTCGGCTTGGCTCATTGGTTGCCGGGAACACCTACCGTCACCCCGCGGTGCTCGCAAAAATGGCGGCAACAATTGATCATATTTGTGAAGGCCGAATGGTTTTGGGTCTCGGAGCCGGTTGGCAGGAAAATGAGCACCTTAAATATGGTCTTCCCTTTTATGACGTCCCTGAACGCCTGGCACGGCTCGAAGAGGCCTGCCAAGTGATCAAGCAACTTTATGGACAGGCGGATAGCGATTTTTCAGGCCGGTTTTATCAATTAACCGATGCACCCCTTGAACCCAAACCATTGCAAACGCCGCTGCCTTTATTGATCGGCGGCGGCGGCGAAAAAGTCACCTTAAGAATAACCGCTCAATATGCGGACGAATGGAATGTCTGGGGTACGGTTGCCACCCTTAAACATAAACTGACTGTCCTAGATGCGCACTGCAAGCAACTGGGGCGAGATCCAAGCACCTTAAAGCGAACCGCGGTTGCCTTGGTGTTTTTAACAGATGATGCTGCCTTCGCCGAAAAAATGCGCGGCAACACTCAGGCGAGCATCGCAGGCTCGGTTCAAGCACTCCAGGATACGATCGGCGCCTACTCTGATCTTGGCGTCGATGAATTCATTGTCCCAGACTTTAACCTGGGTAATGACGCAACAGAGACCTTAGATCGCCTGATCAATGAGGTCTTTGCGCCATTTCACTGAGTTGGGCTTTTATAGATAACCCCTGAAGGATTGCAGTGAGACAATCTGAACTGCGGCCCTTCTCGGCGAAGCGCTTTTACTTCGCCAAGGGCTTTTTCTATCGCTAAGGCTTTTAATTCGCTAAGGGCTTTTTATCCCGCTAAGGGCTTTTAATTCGCTAAGGGCTTTTTATCCCGCTAAGGGCTTTTTATCCCGCTAAGGGCTTTTTATCCCGCTAAGGGCCTATATATCGCGAAGGGCTTATCTCTCTCGAAGGGCGCTTTGGCGCGCCACCACCCGCCATCTACGAAAAAGGTCCGTGCGTCTTACTTTAAAGAATCCGCAACCCGACAGTAATGAGGATTTTAATGAGGTCCTATGATTTGCGATTACAGCAGCAAAAGCCTATAAAAGTCGTCTACCCAGAACTTGAGAAGATTATGGCGTTAAGAATTCCGGCACTGCTGTGCCTGCTTCTAATACTCGCGGCCTGTGATTCTAGGGTCCATGAGGAAACCCGGCGCACAACCAGTTACGGGCCCGTCATTGGCACTCAGGAAGGTAGTCTTTCAATCTGGCGGCAGATCCCCTTTGCACAACCCCCGATCGGGGCGTTGCGATGGCGCGCTCCCCTTCCGCCCTTACCATGGACGGAAACCCTGACCGCACTTGAAGAGGCACCCGCGTGTTTTCAACGCGGTTGGTTTCAAGGCGATAACGAGGATCCGTTTAGCGGCGCCGAAGACTGCCTCTACCTTAATATTTGGGCGCCAACGCGAACTGCCTCTGATCAAGCCTTACCGGTAATGGTTTGGATCCACGGCGGCGCCAACACATTGGGTTCTGCCGCCACCTACAATCCTCGTCATCTGGTTGAGGAGCAGTCCGTGATCGTTGTCACCATTGCATATCGTCTTGCCTCACTCGGCTGGTTTCGCCATCCATCGCTTCGAGCGAGCCCCACAACCGCAATGGATGATTCCGGCAATTTTGGCACTCTCGACACAATCGCAGCCCTACAGTTTGTGCAAGACAATATCGCCGAGTTTGGTGGTGACCCAAGCAACGTCACGATTTTTGGCGAATCCGCTGGCGGACATAATGTCGCAGCCCTCCTCGCGTCCCCCCTGGCTGACGGGCTATTTCAAAAAGCCATTATCCAAAGTGGGATTGTCTCTGTCGCCAGTCTCAGCGAGGCCGAGAACGATTATCCTAGCGATGGCGTATCGGGCACGATAAGCAGTCAAGAAATGCTCTATCAGTTGTTGATCAACGAAGGCATCGCGGAAGACTTAGTCGGCGCAAAGCAGCATCTCGCCAATCTTTCGACCTCAGAAATAGCAGACTACCTACGAGCGCAGACACCTACAAATCTGCTAAAAGCAGAGCAAGCCGCTAAACCTCTAAAATTAGGTATGACTCGAGTATTCCCAGATGGTGTGGTGGTTCGCTCTGATGGCATCGTCGGCGCACTCAAGGATCCTGCACGCACTAAGATTCCCGTTCTAGTAGGAACCAATCGTGATGAAACGAAGCTGTTTAATGCTATGGACCCACATTTGGTGGAATGGGGTCAACCCGATGGCCTCTGGTCCTTCATTGATCGGATGCCGCTGGCCATTAAGAACCCAGATTATTATGAGGCGATGAGTGAATACGGCAGTGGTTTCTGGAAGCTTAGAGCAACCGATGACGTCGCACGTAGCCTAACCCAAAGCCAGCAGACCGTATTCGCTTATCGCTTCGATTGGGATGAATTACCAACCATTCAAGACCTAAACTACGCCGATCTATTAGGCGCAGGTCATGCGATGGAACTACTCTTCTTATTCCCAGCTGCTATGGAGCAAACCTTAGTATCAAAATTTGTGATTGGAGATGGCGCCGAGGCCGCGGCTCGCTTGTCCCAGCAAATGCGAAACTACTGGGCCGCCTTTGCTTACACCGGGGACCCGAACCTCGGACTTCCAACCCCGCAACCCACCTGGCCGGTCTGGCAAGAAGCCGGTGGGGTCGAACGTTTCCTGATTCTGGACAGCGATAACGACCAAGGGGTTGTCGACAGTGCAGCCGCACTGACCTTAAAAGCTTTACTCGCCAAGCTTGAGCAAGACACTCGCTTTGATCTAATGGGACGCTGCCAAGCGCTTTACGGCCTCACCTATCGAAATGGCGACAGCATCGACCCTAGCGCCTGGGAGACGTTTGCAGCAGGACAATGCTTGGATCGAGATTATCAATCCGTTACGCAGTTACTTGAGCGCTAAAGACGCTGGCCTCATTGAGGCTAATAACCTTTGAAATTTGGCGCGCGTTTGTTTAAGAACGCGTCAATACCCTCTTGCTTGTCCTGAGTTTGCAATAAAGCGCTTTGAGCAAACTTCTCCATTGCCAAGGCCGAAGCCGAACTGCCTTCAAGCCCCTGCTGGACCATCACTTTCATGAAATGTGGCACAAAGGGGGCAAATCCCGCCAGGTGATCGGCCATTTTAGTGACCTCCGCAACCAACGCACTCGATTCAACAACCCGTGTAACCAGCCCAATTTGTAACGCACGCTCTGCGGCAATGGGCTCGCCCATTAGCAACATCTCCAACGCCCAGCCTTTACCGATGAGACGAGGCAATCGCGCCGTCGCACCCCCTCCAGGGATAATGCCAAGCTTGCCTTCAGGCGTTCCAAAGCGACTACTTGGCGAACACACTCTGAGATCACAGCCTAAGGCCACCTCAAGACCACCTCCCATGCAAATACCGTCGATGGCTGCAATGGTGACCTTCGGTAATGCTTCAAGCTTAGCCGCGAGCCCTTGCACAATGGGCTCCATACCTTTTTTCAAATCCCGATCGGCCACCTCATTCAAGTCAGACCCGGCCGCAAAAGCACGGCCGCCTGAACCCCAAAAGCTGATCACCCGAATATCGTCCTCGTTCGCCAGCAGATCAACAGCCCGATTGAGCTCCTCGAGAACCTGCAACGAAATAGCATTGTGTTTCTCGGGTCGATCAATAGTGATCAAGCCCAAGGGAGCGCGTCGTTCTAAACGAATCGTTTCAAAATCAGACATGAGGGACTTTTAAACTCAGCTATTCTTAACGCGCCCGAGCTTAGCGCAAGCTGCCAGGAGTTGCCAGACAGACCCTTGTCGCCTGCACCGCTGTTCAGCCAGGCATACCGCGCGTTTTAAAGAGAGCGGCCGAGCGTCCTAGGGCCATGCCACAACCGAGACAAGGCCATAAGCGTTTGTTCTGCCTGCTTTGCACGTGATTCAGACGCGTTACCGAGTTTGACAGGTTAAAAATTTTCCGGAGCTTGTACGGCTTCCAAACCCATATACCCCCAACAAACCAAACCGGTTGCATCTTCGGCGCAGCTATAATTGCCACCAACACTCACCTGTTTCGGATTATCCAAGGTGGGCACATCCAGCTGGCCTTGGGAATTCTTGCCCCAGCACTGAACACCTGATTCGTCTAGGGCACAGGTATGTTCATAGCCAACACTGACATCAGTCGGTCGCACCAAAGGCAGCGCCTGGGCTTGATCGTGCTCATCATCGCCCCAACAAACAACGCCCGTATCATCGACAACACAATTATGGTTACCCAGCCCGCTGCTGAGGTATTGCGGATTCACGAGCTCGGGAACATCTATTTGACCATAGGCATTTGATCCCCAACAATGCACTCCGTCATCATCCAGTGCACAACTGTGATAAAGACCTGCTGTAACCTGTCTGGGATTACGCAAGGTCGATGGCACATCCGTTTGACCGTTGAAGTTCCAACCCCAGCAATCAACCGTCGCACCATCCAGCAAGCAAGCATGTCGACCACCAGTTGCGATTTGAATCGGATTAATGGTGAAGGGCGCATTGGCTTGATTTCGGGAATTATCACCCCAACAAACCACCCCTTCATCAGCGATTGCACAACTAAAATCAAATCCCGTACTGACTTGCCGTGGATTTGTGAGCGCGGGCGGGGTTATTTGGCCTGCATCATTATCACCGAAACACTCAATGGCGCCGGTCTTTAAATAACAACTGTGGGTACTGCCCGTACTGATGACCACACCGCTTTGGGTGACAGCGCGCAGTACCGGCAGGTCATCTGCATAATCTAGGGGACCTTTTTCCTCGATGAGCACCGGGCGCGGCCGCTTAAAATAATCATACAAACTCACCGTTTCGGGCTTAGATGGCGCGACAGTGCCACCCATAAAAGCCATCACGTTATCGTCATTCAAATAACTGCGTTTGCGACCCCAACAGACCAAACCCTCGTCACCCACAGCGCAGCTATGGCCACTGCCTAAGGCCAACATTCTGGGGTTTTTAATATCGGGCACCAACAACTGATTTTGGTTACCAAACCCCCAACACTTAACCTTACCAGAGGTGATGACGCAGCTATGTAGACCGCCAACCCCAATATCCGTGATCTCGACAAAAGGTGGCGCGCTGCTTTCGCCAAAGTCACTCGGTCCCCAGCAGGTCATTCCATCTCGACTCGCAGCGCAAGCATGGGTACTCACTCGCAAGACCTCTAACCCTTCGTATGTCGGCGGATCAAGCGTGCCATCATGGTCAGCGCCCCAACACTGCACCCCCTCGACCGAGATCGCGCAGCTAAAGTCGTCGCCTGCCGCAAGCGCCGTAACACTCGCAAGTTTTGGCACGTTCAGCTGGCCATAGTCATTCAGTCCCCAACAACGCACCCCTTCATCGTCCAAGGCGCAAGCGTGGCGGCTGCCAACCGAGACCTTAACGGGGTTGACCAGCTTTGGGATGTCCAAAAGGCCATCTGATTGCCGTCCCCAGCAATTTAACCCCGCATCGGAGATCGCACACACCGTACCGCGCGCACCGGCGCTGAGCGCTCGGGCGCCAGTGAGCAGTGGGACATCGAGTTGGCCCACAGTGTTTTCACCACCACACTCGACGGCACCGTTCTCGATCACGCAGGTGTAATTGTTCCCTGCACTTACATGACTAATCTCCCCAAAACTGTCAGGCACACAAGCGATCAAGATAAGGGGCAGCAGGCACTGCTTCGATAAAAGAGTTCTAAGCTGTTTAATCATCTGTTCCCTAACATTTTGAATTCAGGACTGAAGGTCCAAGGTGCTCGCTATTTTGGTTTAGCCGCCCGTTAACACGTCTGTTATCGCTTAAGGCCAAGATACGCCCTTGATTCACGACACTTTTTTAGTCTTGACGAGACTGCTAATTCAAGCCACATTTAACCATGCCGATTTCATTGACACCACAGCAAAATCACGCTGGCGACCCGGACCTGGCGGCTCAGGGATTTGGTCGATTAAGTCCTAATTCCGCTCTTCAGTTTGATGTAAGAACTCAATCTCAACTCGCTGCCGAACATTTCGAGCAGTGGGGCTATGTTGTACTCAGAGGGGCTCTTGGGACGCCAGAAATTGAGGCTTTGAATCAATTTTTTGAAGACAGCCAGCGACAACGTCCAGATTTATGGGGCTTAGGGGAAAAACGTAAACCGCATCATCGAAACCAAGGCTTGATTCTAAGCCAACCATTACTCGACTTTCCGGAACTCGATCAGTATCTGCAACATCCCGGAAGTTTTCCTTTGATTGCCTCGCTCCTAGGCGGCATTGAGCACGTACGTTGGAGCGAGTTTAATTTCAGAGAAACTCCGCCGAACGCGGGTCTGGGTACGATGAACTTTCACCACGATGCGGTGTTACCCGATCGTCATTTGCGTTCGCCGTACTTACCCTGCGATTACCTATGCAGTATTCACTATTTAACGCCGGTAACCGACCTTAGCCCTGCGTTTTGCGTGGTGCCGGGTAGCCATCGCTTTGAATCGCTTCAAGAGGCCTATCAGGCGTTGGGCACGGATTACACTGAGCAACCTATCCGTGGCCCGGCAGGCACCTGCATCCTTTATGACACGGCTTTGTTTCATACCCGACTTGATGGCAACGGACGCGAGGGACGCCGAACTTGGCACCAATATCACGCCAGAGGCGGGTTTTTGAGCAGTAGTTTGCCTACGACATCGCGTTATATCAGAGCCCCCAGCCCATCACTGACCGATTGGAACCTCATTCCGCAGCGTTTGATCGAGCATCCCGATCCAAAGCTTCGACGCTATTTTTCGCACTGGAACAGCGCTCAAGGTGAATGGGTCGCCAGTGGCTATGACCCAGGCGTGCGGGCCACAATGCCACGGGGTGAAAGTTAATGAGGCCCTCGGTTAACCCCTGCCCAATCTGCAAATGACGCAGCCGCAACAAATCAAACTTTGGTTAACTTAAAAACCTGCTCGGACGGATAGGCCCTCGCCCATTCCCAAGGCATTGAGAAACGATCGGGCAACCTGTCCATCGGCGCCCGAATCTCTAAATAGTCATCCACGCGAAGGCCCTGCTCCCGGAACAATTGAAACCATTTCGACAGCGGTAAATTGAACTCGATGCCGCCCGGGTCTACGGCGGCGCTCGTCCAATCCATTCGATAAAGCTCAAAGTAGCTGCGCATCATCGTATTCGATACGGCTTCACCATCATTATCCGAACACACCATGGACCAAGGTGAATGGCCGAGAAAAATCAAACGGCCACCTGGCGCCAAAAGTCTCGCCGCCTCAGGAATCCATCGATATGGATCGCACCAAATTGCAGCGCCATATTCACTGACCACAAGGTCCGCACAATGATCTGGTAAGGGCGTGGCTTCGGCATTACTTTGAATGAAGGTAACTTCTGATTGGAACTGCGCCGCGAACCGTTTGGCTGTGGCCAATTGCTGGCTGGATAAATCGACGGCAGTGACAAAGGCCCCACGTTGTTCGAACCAGCGAGAGACATAACCTGTTCCACATCCCAGCTCGACAACCGACCGACCTGCCAGATCGCTGGGGATGAGCCCCAGCTCAGACTCCGGCGTCTCCCAAATCCCCCAGTAGGGTCGCTCGGCGCGCCATGCCGCTTCCCCTCGCTCGACCCATTCGGGGGCGTAGGCGTCCCAAAACCGTCTATTTTCAATTAAATGATCAGTCATCAAACGGCAACACAAAATCGACCGGCACAAGCGTGCTGATCGAAAGCAATCCCGCCAGGTTGCGTAGGGTTTCGATGCCTGCGCCATACCCGAGTTTGCTCACGTCAACCTCGGTCTTACCCGAAACGATGAGGCCGCCCATCGCATCCCGCTCAAGCGCCATCTCCATCGATAGTTCTTGCGTGACCCCGTTCGCTACCAGGGTCACGACCACGGGCCCGGAGATAGCCATGCCTGCCCGAGCCTTGGCGAAGGCCTCTGGCGACAACTGGGCGGAGACGCTCGCGAGCGGGCTTTGCGCAAACAAGTGCTGTTGCATGCGCTCATTTCGAATCGGGATATTGGTCTCGGTCGTGCGCAAATCGATTTCCAAATCGACTCGACCTGTGCTCGACACGGCGCCAGATTTAAATTTAATTTGATGGCGTTCACTGATGCGATCATTTTTGGTTGAAGTCACACCGACAACAGCCGTCTCAAGATTCAAACGGTACGCCGAGTCCGCCAAACCCTGCGCGCTCCAGAGCAAAAACCCCACTGGGATCACGAATAACTTTTTAGCCGTGGCTAACAACCGTTGTTTCATCGCTGCACATCCTTTTTCCATATCGTTTTATATGAGCCTTTGTAAATCATACCGCTGACATCAGCGGTTAAACCGCTTCAAAGACTGTCGATCGTTTTACGCGGCTCAGCGCTCTATTGCGCACCCGCTCAGTCTCCTAAATCCTGCGTTCCCCAACGCATCAAGACAGCATCGTTATAGCCTGTTCGAATTCGGTGGACGCCCGACAACGCCTCATCAAGATCTTGGTCACCTGTATCGACAATGACAAGCGCGCTAGACAAGGCCTCAAGCTTAGTTTTAGTGGCGACCACATCGATTGCGGCTAGCCCGACCGCACGAATGACTTCTGGGCTGAACTGCTGATTACCCCGGCCAAAAACATGGCCTTGCCCCCCAATAACCGTCACCACAATCCGGCATCGCCCCTGCGTGGTCCAATGCTGCAAATCCAACGACGTCACATCATGTTGTAGAACGGCATCGTTGCAGATGACATCAACACCAAGCAGCGTGTTCGGTAAACCCAGCGTCGCCATAATGCCCGCAACGGTCTGACCACTGCCCATAAAGTAGATGATATTTGGCAACATTGACTCAACAAAGTCGGCCGCTATCTCTTGTTGCGCCAAGCCTTCCGACTCGCGTCCGCCAACCTTGGTGCTCTGGATGTAGCTTAAAGCCGCAGGAATCTGTAACTCGCCATAAAACTTTGCCATCACCCGGCCTTGACGAAACGCCACTTCATCAATATCGCGAACTTCACCGACCGCGGCGGATAAGAGCCTCCCGGCGAGCAAATCACGCAATATTTCTGCGACCGCCAGCGGATGATTTGCAAACACGCCGGAATGCATTTTGACTCCGCAGGGAATGCCTAGAATGCTTTGATCAGCATTCGCGGCGTCGAGCACGTCCCGGGCGGTGCCATCCCCGCCGGCAAACAACAACACATCGATCTTCGCGTCCTGCAGCGCGCGCGTTGCGCGCTTTGTATCATGACCTTGGGTTTCAGCTGGGGTGACATACACAATCTCGCTTTCGCGGACCTCTAATGCTAGCAGTGCTTGCTCGCCCATCGCCCCACTGCACGTGACAAAGGCAATGTCACCGAGCTGATGTTGCAATGCCGCGAGCGCCATCACCACTCGACGGCACACCTGACTTTCAATGCCCTGCTTCCGGGCAAGTGTCTGCACCTCAGCCCCGTCACTGCCCTTGAGACCTGCCGGGCCACCGATGCCTGCGCAGGGATTCATCAGCAATCCGATACGCAATTTTTGAGCGCCGCGCTGCATTAACCGAGTCGTTCCAGGCTGAGCCGCTTGACGACAGAACTAAAGCTAAAGCACGGCTCGCCCTCAACCATACATTCGCCAGAAACAAAGACTAACGACCCTGTTTTACGGTTAATCCTGGGCTGACAAGAGATGACCTGACCCAACTCTGCGCCTCGAAGAAACTCACAGGAAAAACTGACGGTCACACAGGTCTCAGTTTCGTAATGATCGGTAGCTGCCATACAGAGCGCGAAATCTGCAAAGGTCATCAGGACACCCCCATGAACCGACCCCATCGCATTACAATGCTGTGCTTTGAGGGTAAAGCCATAGCCCCCAAAAGCCGGACTACCCTTAGGCTCAAAGTAAAACGGCCCAATGTGATCCTCTGCTGGGTCGAACCCTGCCTGCACAATCATGGTTCCTGGAAAGCTCATGCCCATTCTCCTGTATTCATTACCTTTTTGGATCGTTCGACTGTTTATCCGTTCAAACTGTTCTATCCGTTCAAACTGTTCTATCCGTTCAAACTGTTCTATCCGTTCAAACTGTTCTATCCGTTCAAATTGTTCTATCCGTTCACTGCGCCAGAGGCACCTTGCACAATTGACGAATTGGCATCATTCAACGCCGCCAAAAAACGTTTTGCTCTGACCGGGAGTCGCTGCTGGATCAGGCGCCGCTCAGCCGCTACCCTTGCCTTAAAAGCGGAACTCGGCAAGGATGCTACATCATCGCTACTGACCCGAAAATCAACCCCAGCCGCCTCAGCAAAAAGGGCCTCCAACGCTTGCGGCCTGGCTTCAACGGCCTCGAAATCCGATTGCTGGGTTGCATCGCGGTCAGGTAAGTACCAATAACCATAGTCATCCAATTGTCGGCGCTGGGGGCCGGCCAAGCACCAATGCGCCACTTCATGCAGTGCACTGGCGCTATAATCCGCTCGAAAAACGATGAGGGCACATTCTGCCGCTTTCGCAGCACGATAAAACGGTTCAGCGCCGCCACCTTTCAACCGCACGCCATAGCGCGTGCCCAGGCGTTCGTTAAAGACCTCGATGATCTGACTGACGGGCATTGGGAGCCTCAAGGCCTGGCCTCTGCAACGGGTGTCGCCAACAGGCCTGCCAGGTAAGTTGCTGACAAAAACTCAGCGCCGGCTAACAAATGATTCAGGTAGCTTTGCGTCGGCTTACAGTCCCTTTCAATAAACTGCGCATTTGCCTCATAAACCCACGCTGGGGCAACACAAGTCTCTGTCTCAATCGATAAAACGGTGCGCCTATAGCGGATGGGGTACCCTTCATAAGGATCCATTTGAAGAATGGACTCGGGCGCAGCAAGCGCGTAAAGCACACCCTCTACCTGGCCTGCCGCCGCTAGCTCAATATTGGCATGCGCAATGCCATGATGACCCTTGGCACGCTTATTAAACACCAACCGATAACCCGACAGCCGCCCGGAGATTCGGCCAACAAAGGCCATGCCACGCTGCTGAACCCGCTCAACATCCATATTGCTACCATATGCAAAATAATAGTTTGCCGACGGCCCCTCGATCATCCCTTTTTAATCCAATACTGATACCCGGACTCACTCTCGGTTTTATCGAGCATTTCATGGTTCATAAATCGGCAAAAATTTTCAAAATCCCAACTGGTTGAGGGATCGGTTGCGAGCACTTTAATCACGTCGCCTTGGTTCATCTCCCGAACTTTATTTCTTAATAGCATGAGGGGTTCCGGGCAGCGCAATCCCAGAGCATCTAATTCGTAATCCGCATCCACTCTCCACCTCTCTATTCACCGCTCATCTCACCCCTGCCATTATGACACAAAGGTTGAGTCGCGCCGCTGCATCAGTATAATCGCGCGCAGTCGGATAGGGATCACCATGATCAAAGTATTAATAGAGCGTCAGATCGCTGAGGGGTTAGCCCACTACTACGATTGCACCATCCGTCGTGTAATTCATTCGGTCAACGCGGCCCCCGGTTGCTTGGGTGGCGAATCCTTAAAAGAAACGGAGAATTCTCACCGAAGAATCATCTTGTCAAAATGGGACCGCCTAGACGATTGGCAGGCTTGGTACGCCTCTGACGAGCGCCGCCGCGTCCTCACGGAAATTAGTCCTCTACTCGAGAGCTCAGAGCGGATCACCATCCTTGAAGCGATGCACTGATTTTTTTTCGGTTGCCGTATCAGCCGCAACAATTAACGCTGTTTCGCTGTCCGAATCAAATTCGATTAACGCTTTACCCGCCGCCAGTTGCGATCGAACCATTACGCATTTTTCTTCAAAACTGTATTCAACCTGACCATAATCCGTGCCTTCTCGCAGCACAAAGGCTTCGATCAGTCCCTGCTGGGCTTCAGCACTGAGCGATTCAAACGGAATATACATCCTTCGTATCAACCTCGTTGTGTGGTGGGTCTTTGATCAACGCTTATCATTGGGGTGTGCACCCGTCTATCTCTGCTAGGAGAGGTTAACAATATCCAACAACCGTTGCGGTTTGGCACTGAGGTCTTCGAAATTAAACAGCGATCGGTCTAGAAGCTGTGACGGCGCAACGCTACTCAAAGCGCGAAAAATAGTCTCGATTCGACCAGGGAACTGCTTGTCCCAAGCCCCAAGCATTTCCTTTATCACTTGCCGCTGCAGATTATCCTGAGACCCGCAGAGGTTACAGGGAATGATTGGGAAGGCACGCAATGTCGCATAATCTTCCAGATCCTTTTCTCGACAGTAGGCCAGCGGCCGGATCACAACATTGCCGCCATCATCCGACAATAATTTTGGTGGCATGGACTTTAACTTCCCACCGTGGAATAGGTTGAGAAACAGGGTTTCAATGAGGTCGTCGCGATGATGACCCAGGGCGATTTTGGTAAACCCTTGCTCTTTGGCATAACGGTACAGGATCCCACGACGAAAACGACTACACCAGCCGCAATATGTTTTACCTTCCGGCACCATTTCGGTGACCAAAGAATAGGTATCTTCTTCCAAAATGTGAAAATCGACCCCGAGATCCGTCAAATAGTTGGGCAACACCGTTTCGGGAAACCCCGGTTGCTTTTGGTCTAAGTTCACCGCCACCAGGTCAAAATCGATGGGCGCTCGGGTCTTAAGTGTCATCAAAAGATCGAGCATTGCGTAGGAATCTTTACCACCAGACAAGCACACCATCACCTTGTCGCCTGCCTCGATCATCTTGAAATCGCCAATTGCGCGACCCACCTCTCGACGCAACCGCTTTTCGAGTTTAATGCCCTCGCGCTTGGCTTTGGCTTCGGGAGACTGATCGGGCATAACAGAGTACTCTTAGGACGACGCGCGAAGTTTAACACCGAGGAGAACTGATCTGAAATGATTACCACCCATCGCTTTTTACTTGTCTTCGTTTTCCTATTCACGCTGCTGCACAACTCGGCCCATGCCTTGGTGATCTTGCAGTATCACCACATTGCGCACGACACCCCGTTTTCGACCAGCACGAAACCTGAAGTCTTCGCAGCCCATCTTGAGCACTTGGCCCAGTCTGGTTTTACCGTTGTTGCGCTCAGCGAACATCTCTCCCAACACGACGAAGGCGATGCCAGCGGGAGCGCGCTTGAAGTCGCGATTACCTTTGACGATGCCTATCGGAGTATTTTTACTGAGGCGTTCCCTTTACTGCGCGCCAGAGGCTGGCCCTTTACCATTTTTGTGGCCACCGATCTTGTTGGTAGACCCGGCGGGCGTTACCTGTCTTGGGAGGAGTTAAAAGCCATGAAGGCTGAAGGCGCCGAGATCGCGAATCACAGCACCGGCCATCAGCACTGGGCTAGACAGCCTGACAACACAAGCCTTGAAGCCTGGTCGGACGAGTTCTTGCAAGATACTCTAAGAGCTCAGGAGATCCTTCAGACGCAACTGGGCTTCGCGCCAAAACACTACGCCCTGCCCTACGGCGAATACCATCCACTGCTTGTGGACCAGCTGCAGGCTGCCGGCTTTATCATTTTTGGTCAGCATAGCGGCGCAGTGTCACGGCCCCGCCCCGTAGTCATCCCACGCTTTCCCATGGGCGGGCCATACGCGGGCCTCGAAAGCTTTAAAACTAAGGTCTTAACCCGCGCCTTTCCGGGCGTACCCAAGTTGCACAATCCGATCCTCACTGGACTTGAAACAAAGCCCATGATCAATACAACCGCATTGGGCCTGGTTAATCCAAGCGGTTTGAACTGTTTTGGGCCGAACGGCGCCATTATGCCTGCACGCGAACATGGCAGCATTTTGATTCAGGCGACCGCGCCACTTCAACCCGGAAGAGCTCGATATAACTGCACGCAGATGAGTGATCAATCCGGACGCTTTTACTGGCATTCCTACTTCTGGATGAAACAGCATTCTGACAACACTTGGTATGCCGAGCCTTAAAGCAGGCGGCCGTTGCGTACTGCTTACCCACTCGACCCAGTGATCGACCGCGCGACAGGAATCCACGCGCCTGAACGCATGAGAGATAGCACTTGAAATCTCACAGCGCCCAAATCTAAGCTAGAGGCTCAAACCGAAATAGAGACCAAGATGACCCAGTTGCCCTTCGATACCGAAATCCAAGAACTTAATGGCACCTTAATCGGCCCGTTTCGTTCACCCGTACAGATGCTGGCGGAACAAGAGTACGGGGGGCATCTATCAATTCATGACGATGATCAAGCCCAAGAACTTGGCTTTAGCGGCGCCCCGATTGAGGGCCCAACACATTTTTCACAGTTTGACCCACTTTTGCATCAGATCTGGGGCGACCGCTGGTTCGAGTCCGGCTGCATCAGTTCACATTTCAAAAATGTGGTTGTAGAAGGCGAAGAACTCCAAGCTTTCGTGGAACGACCAGCAGAGCACGCGCGTATCACTAAAATTTGGGCGGTGAAAAAATCCGGTGAAGCTGTACTAGAAGGCACCGCATCCCTTGGACCAGATCATCCAGAGACCCGCTTGGCGTCGTTGATGGCAGCGCGGGACACACCAGAAAACCTTGTATTGCTCGAGCATGTGAAGATCGGCGATCACTCGAGCGAACCAGACACCGTCACAATGGGGTATGACCAATACCTTGGCGACAGCTATCCCTTCACGCTGGCCAACAAATTAGAAAAAATTACTGAAAAGTGTCAGTGGTATTTCCCCGAGCAGACCAAGGCCTCCCCCTGGGGTAAAGCAATCATCCCAACTGAAATGATTAGCCCGCTAGTGGGTCACACGCCGAATGGTTTACCGGGTCCGAAAGGCCCGTCAATTGGACTTTTTGCCGATCTCGAAATCAAGATGATCAAAGGTCCACTCTTCGTTGGCCAAGAATACCAATTAGAACGGGAAGTGGTTGGGTTGGGTGAAAGCGCCCGAACCGAATCCATGTGGATCAAAACTTTGATCAAAGATCCAAAAACCGGTGACGTGCTGGCGACGACCTTGCTCAATTCAGCGACGCTGAAACAGTCCTATGCGCACTATACGGAGGACGCAAAACGTCTCGGAAAACGGACCGGTTAAGCCGTAAAGGGCGGAATTAACGATCCGACCTTTGCCGAGGGCCTTCTCAAAGGTCTTTTGACGCTGTGAAATGCGGGCGGGCTGAACGCCCGCCCTATTGATCAGGCTTTGATATCAAGCGGTCGGTAATAATCCCGGCCAGAACTGACGTACTCACCCATCATCTCTCTAAACGTCTCGCCTGCCGAGCCCTCTTCCGTGAGCGTTAGGTTCTGACGGATAAAATTAACGCTGTCTGGATTTAAGGCACGCGCCATCGCCCAGTACTCATCGGCTTTGGCTTCCTGGCCATGCATCCGAAACAGGTTTCCCAGCCGAAAAGCGGCATCCGCTTTCTGCTGATCGCTTGAGTGCTGTCGAATATTGTTAGCCACCGTTTCTGCAGACTGAACATGCTCGCTATCAGCACCCTTCGCCACCCAATCTTTCAACGCTGGCTCATATACATCCGTGCCAAATGAAATAGCCTGCTCGCCCTCCCCAAAGGAATGAATCATCGAGTAAGTGCCTTCATCAATCCGAACGATTCGACCCGTCTCATCGATCCAAGCAGATGAGGGCACATTCACAAAATTAAACGCGCTGCTGATCAAATGATTTTCATCAATCACTTGGATATACGTCGGGTTAGCCGCATCAAAAATGGGCCCCGCCGCAGCTTCCCCACCGGTATCTTCTGCCGCACAAATCAAAACAAAGTTCGGATCGTTTATCTCTTCATAAATACGTTGCCACACGGGCACGTCAAGAAAGCAGCCTCACCAAGAGGACCATGTCACGATGAGCGCTTTTTTGCCTTTCAGATCTGCCATCCGGATGACTGAACCTTTGCGGTCGATGACTTCAAAATCGGGTGCTTGAGCATTCAGCATCATGTTCTCGCGTTTTGCTGGAATCTCCGCAAAGCTCCAAACACCAGCCTCATGATCCGCAACAAACGGTTGTCCTAACAATGCAGCAAAGGCCGTTAAGCTAAACCATTGTTTCCCATCCTGTTCGATCAACACATCATCCGTCATCGGGATGCAAAGATCCTCAAAGCAAGCGCCTTGCGCCTTCAAGACAAACCCATTGATCTGGGTCAGGTCACTTGGATCGATTAGTAGGCCATCGCCTTGGCCAACACTCGACAACGTAATTGATTTGCCCTGGTACAGCACAGTCGCACTACCTTCGGGGTGTATTGGTTTAGCGTCGAATGGGTTTCGAAGCTCCGGATAGGCCATAAAGGCTTCTGCCATGGGTTCCTCCTATTAGGTTTCACGCGTGAATCGCACGCGCGCTTCCTCGATACTACGTGATCCAAATCTGGCTGTCTTCCGCTTTTCTGCAAGAACGCAAGATATAGGACCGGCGCCCTGTTGCACCTGCAAAAACAGCTTCAGCGGAGGCCTAAGCACGCTTTGAGGTGAGTTACCCCGCCTCGCCTATGACAAGTTTCTTGCGCAGCATTGCATCGCTAATAATCTCTGGAGACCGATCTGATCAGTCGCCGCCAGACGCTCCACAGCAGGCTCGAGCACTAAGACCGTCAGATTTGCTCAAAGCGTTCAAGCCAAATCTCGAAGCACCGCGACCGGTGACTGATCAAGTACCCGCCGCGTCGCCAGCATCCCAATCACGCTAATCAAACCAGCGCCCAAGATCGGCCCGAGCGCCCATAACCAAGGCGTGGGCGAGTAATCCAAATCGAAGATTTCACGTTCCAGGCCATAGACCGTGAGTTCAGCGCCAAGGGCCGCCAGCAACCCAGCAAAGGCGCCAAGGACGGCGAATTCCATAGCCAGGCTAGTTCTAACCAATTGGTTTGACGCCCCGAGGGTTCGAAGGATTACGAATTGCTTCATGCGTTCATCCAAACTGGCTTGAATACTCGCCAGCAGCACCATCGCCCCTGACATCAAAATCAGGACCAACATAAACTCAACCGCCAAAGTAACCTGCGCCACAATCGTTCTGATCTGTTCGATCAAAGCATCCACTTCGAGCACGGTCATCGTTGGAAACGCTCGAAGCAGTGGGCTCAACAAGGACTTTTGATCTGGATCCAGAAAAAAGCTCGTCATAAATGTTGAGGGGAAATCGATCAGCATTTGAGGTGAAAAAATTAAATAGAAATTGGGTTGTAAATTGTCCCAAGCGACCGAGCGAACACTCGTGACCTCAGCCGCCAGGGCCCGGCCTTCGATCTCAAAGACCAACATATCTCCCAGCATCAAACCATTACTTTTTGCAAACTCAGACTCAACAGATACTTCCGAGACGAGGGACGACGGCGAAAACCAGGCGCCGGAAAGAATTTTGTTGTCCTTAGGCAGGGTCGCGGTCGCCGTCAAGTTCCGTGTCGAACTCAACCGCGGGGCACCGCGCTCGCCGCCACCGGCTCGTTTAAGTTCTGCAACCGGAACCCCATTCAATTCTGTAATGCGCCCACGAATCATAGGATACTCTGGCGTCACCGTGACCTTGGATTCATCCAAGAAGGTTCGGATCTCGCCGCGCTCCTCAGGCAGTATGTTCATGGCAAAGTGATTCGGCGCATCGGCTGGAATTTGATTACGCCATTCAGACAAGAGCGAGGTGCGCACCAAAAACAAGGTGAGCAATAACATGAGGGCAAGACCGAACGCTAAGATTTGCAACGCGCTTTCTAATTGCCGTCTTTGCAGGCCCGCCACCGCTAGGCGCCAAGCACTGCCAGCCTGCAAGCCCACCTGCCGTCCCGATCGCACGAGGAGCAGGGCCAAAAGCCCAAGGACCGCCACCGCAACCAAACCACCGATAAAGAGCAATATCGTCAACCTTAAGTCTTGGCTATACCACCACATGAGACCAAACGTACCCAGACCGCCGAAACCATAAGCCAAGAGCGAAGAGGGACTCGCCGTGTCTAAATCTCGGCGGATGACTCGAACCGGATCCGCGTTTCTCAAAGTTAATAATGGCGGCAGGGCAAAGGACAATAGACACACCATCCCGGTTGTTAACCCAAGTAGAACCGGCTTCATTGTCGGTGCAGGCAAGGCAACCGGCAACAACGGCCGCAAAACTTCCGCGACGCCCGCTTGCACCAGAAGGCCAAGGCCAGCCCCAATCAATGTTGCCGCCAGGCCCAAACCGATAAAGATTACCAAGTAGATTTGATCGATTCGGGCCGGCGTGGCGCCGAGGGTTTTAAGAATCGCAACATGGTCAAAGTGCCGGTACGCATAGCGGTTGGCGGCTAAGGCAATCGCGACTCCCGCCAGGATGACCCCGAGCAAACCGCCGAGCAGTAAAAAGCGTTCCGCTTTCGACAAGGCCTCGCCAATTTCTTCGGCCCCTTCTTTAACACCATACAGGCGCGTATCCTCTGGCAGATCGGGACGAACACTTGCCTCCCAGGCCTTTAAATTACCTTCCTCACCCGAAAACAAATACCGATAGGTCACTCGACTACCCGGCTGGATGATCTCGGTTCGATCAACGTCGCTCAGATGCATAATGACTCTGGGCGCCACTGTATCGAAACCGCCCCCGCGGTCTGGCTCCTTCAGCAACACATCAGTGATCGGCAAGGTCAACGCGCCTACATCCACAGATGACCCAGGACGAGTGTCGAGTGACGGGAACAGACGAGACTCCATCCAGACCGCCCCGGGTTGCGGACCCTTTTGGGCAGGCCGACCCGTGCCGAAAGGCTCATCGGCCACAATTAATTTACCTCTCAGCGGATAGCCGTCGTCCACTGCTTTCACCGCGGCCAGCTGAGCCCGCTCATCAGAGAACACCATCGATAAAAAAGAAACCGTTGCAGACCGCTGCAACCCATATTCATCTGCACGTGCCAAAAGCGCGGGCTCAATCGGGCGGCTGGCGGAGATGACCCGGTCCGCTGCTATAAAGGATGCGGATTCCGTCAGGAGCGCTTGCTGAAGTCGGTCGACAAACAAGGTAATGGTGGTCACGGTGCCAACCGCTATAATTAACGCGGCGAGCAACAGCGTTAACTCGCCTCCGCGCCAATCTCGAACCAGTAGTTTTAAAGCCAGTTTCATGAATCGATTACCTACGCAATAGCCGCACTGGCATCTACTGCTTCTGAGACCAAGTGGCCCGCGTCGATCAAAATAGAGCGCTCACAGCGGGCGGCCAATCGTGCATCGTGAGTGACCAAAACCAGTGTGGTGCCAAAATCAGCGTTCAATTCGAACAAAAGATCGATAATTTTTGCGCCCGTCTTGGCATCGAGGTTACCGGTGGGCTCATCCGCAAACAGAATCTTAGGATTGGACGCGAAAGCACGAGCGATCGCCACTCGTTGCTGCTCTCCGCCCGAGAGTTGTCGGGGGTAATGCTGAAGCCGATGGCCGAGTCCCACCCGGTCCAGCAATTTTTTTGCATTGTGCTCGGCCTGGGGGTCACCTCGAAGCTCACCCGGCAACATGACGTTTTCAAGCGCAGATAGGCTACTCAGTAACTGGAACGTTTGAAACACGAACCCAACCATCTCGCCGCGAAGCTTGGCGCGTTGCGCCTCGCTCATCACGGTAATATCTTGGTCCCCGCCCAAAACAATCTTACCGTCGCTTGGGGAATCAAGCCCCGCCAACAGACTGAGCAAGGTTGTTTTGCCCGACCCGGAGGCGCCGACTATGGCCACTGATTCACCCTGGTTGATTTCCAACGTGATCCCTTCCAAAATCACCAGCCTACCCTCACTGGTCTCTACAACTTTGCTAACGTTGTTTGTCTTAATCATACGTTCCGTATCCGTACTTCAGTCATCATTGGCGATGCTTCATGATCGCATGCGAGGGCAACAAATACTGCTCTTGATACTGCTCGTCTCGACACATTATACGCATGGCGCTGATAACCGATCGATCCTAGTTTATGGTGACAGTGTGAGCGCGGGCTACGGCATGACCCAACCCGAGAGCTGGCCTGCCTTACTGGCCGCGGATCTCGCCCTAACCCAGCCATCGGTTTCTTTTACGAATGCCAGTGTGAGTGGCGAGACGACCACGGGGGGATTAAACCGCCTCGAAAAGGCACTTGAAATTCATACCCCCGGTCTCGTTATCTTGGAACTTGGCGGCAACGACGGTTTGCGCGGCTATCCCATATCGAAGATTCAAGCCAACCTTGGAAAAATGATTGCCCTGTGTCAAAAGCAAGGCATCGATATTCTTCTGATCGGCATGGTCTTACCACCCAACTATGGTCGCCGATATACCGATGCCTTTGCCGGTATTTATAAGACCCTAGCTGCAGAATTTAACCTTGCGGGCTTTCAACCGCATTTACTCAGTGGCATTGGCACCGATCCTAAGCTCCTCCAACGCGATGGCATCCATCCCACGGTTGCGGCACAGCCGCTCATCAAGGAACAAGTCAAACCTTTGATCCTCGACTGGTTAAAATCCCTGTAGATAACAATTGCTGAAAGCAAGCGGCGCATTAAATAAGCAGCGCTTTGCGGGCCCGCCAGTCCGGCATAAATTCGGCAAGGTACGCATAAAATGCAGGGGTATGGTCAAAGTGCCTTAGGTGACAAAGCTCGTGCAAAATGACGTAATCAATCGCTTTAATATCCTGCGTGATAAGCCACAAATTGAGCGTAATCACCCCAGACTGACTACAACTGCCCCATTTAGCTTTCATTTTTCTTACTTTCAGACTGGACGCCGTTTGTAAGCCGAAGCAATCAACCAAGGCTGACAATCGTTGATTAAAGATCAAGATTGCGTGCGAGCGATACCAATCCTCGAGCCGGTTTTGAATTTGCGCCGGGTCATCCGGCGCGGCTCGAACATGCAGCGCCGCATTATGAACTTGAGCTTTACACGACAGACTCTGATGCAGCTTCAAGTAATACCGCTGTCCTAGAAAATAGTGCTCCGCATCCTCGGCGTATTGAGGTCTCGGACGTCCATCGCGCTGTTTCATGCGTGCGATTGTGCGCAAGATCCAATCTTGGTGCGCAAGGATAAACCCCTCCGCAGTCCGCTGAGAACACCGCATGGGAATTCGACATTGGACCTCACCGTCCGTCTCAACAACCAGCGCCAAACGTTTGCGCTTTCGACGAAACACCACCACTTCAACCAAGCCTGCGTCACCCGAGATCCAAACGGACGGGTTAGTTGCGGCCACCAAAGGGCTCACTTGACCGGATCAACCGTGCGCCCCCCGCCCAAACAATTGGGCGACAACGGAGCGGCTTCCCCTTTTTGCGTCCATTCACTCTGGGAGTAAGTGTGCATGGATAAGGCATGAATTTGACCGTTCAACTGCGTGGCCAAGGCCCGGTTTACCCGCTGATGCCGTTGAATGAGTCGTTGATCGACAAAACTTTCTGAGACTACCACCACTTTAAAATGACTCTCCGAGCCAGGCGCCACATTGTGCTGATGACTTTCGTTGGTGACGACCAAATAGCTCGGGTCAAAGATCGCCGTTAGCGCATCATAAATTGATTGCTGAATCATGCCGGCCATCGATCAACCCTTCTCTTTGAGTTCCATGACGCCGTCCCAATCCTGCGGCGGCGGTGTCAGCACAAACTCCTCACATCGCGCGAGATGAGTTAGCGACGGTCCGTCATCAGGAATCAGATCAACGCAAGCTTGGAAGGCCGCTTTGGCATCCAAAAAATTTCGATCTCGAATCAACTGCAATCCGCCGTGATAGCGATGCACGACATCCGCAAGCACCCCAGCGGTTTGATTCTTCCTATTTAATAATTGGTAGACCCTAATCGGCTCGGCTTTGCCGACCACTCGAATGATATCGAGCTCACGGACATCAACATCGTCAGCGCACTGCAAATAAGTTGACTCCGAGATCATCAAATCAGATCGAAACGCTTTATTGGCACCTTCAAGTCGGGCGGCAAGGTTTACCGCATCGCCCATAATCGTATAATTTATCCGTTGGCTGGAGCCCATGTTCCCGACAACCATTCGTCCCGTGTTCACTCCCATTCGAACCGCGACCTTTGGCAATCCTTTTGCCATCCAATGATCCCGTAGATCGCCCAGCGCGTGATTCATATCAATGCTGGCAAAACAGGCTTGACGGGCGTGGGCAGGCTGGTCAATCGGCGCGCCCCAGAAGGCAATGATCGCATCTCCCTCAAACTTGTCGATCGTGCCATCCGACCCGATGATCACATCACACATTGACGTCAAATATTCATTAAGCAAACCCACCAACTGCGTTGGCGTCATGCCTTCTGAAAAGGTCGAAAACCCCGCAATATCCGAAAAATAGGCGGTCATTTCTCGCTCTTCACCACCAAGGGTTAGTTTGTCTGGGTCTTTTACCAGATCCGCCACGACCGTCGGCGACAAATACTGCCCAAAGGCGTCTTTGATATAGGCTTTTTGGCCCATCTCGTTCAGATAAAAGCGTCCGTTCACCAGAGTCACTGACAACACTACAGCAATAATATTAGGCACCATGGAAACAATCAGACCCTGAATAGCGTAGGCCCAAAAACAAAATCCGATAAATGCGACCGCGCCAAGCAAGCTAATGCCATTACGAATCAAGGGCGCCGTAATGAAAGAGCTGCCCAGGATCACGATCAAGAGTAACGCCGCAACGATCGCTTCTATGGTCACCGACGCCGCGCGCAACGGGCCGCCCTTTATAAGGGTTCCGATTTCACTTGCAATGATATTCACCCCAAAAATATTACCCGCCGGTGTCTCGAATTGGTCATGGGCCACTTCGGCGACTTCACCGATCAATACAATTTTGCCATTTACAAGAAACGAAAGGTCTTCTAACTCTTCCTCATCGACAAATAGAATGTCCCCTGCGGCGATGCCTTCTTCCTCATGCCGTGCTCGATTACCCGCTGAATCTAAGGTACGTGGCAGACGAGGGTAATCCAAATAGAGATCATTCTGATGATCTAGCTGCGCCACCATTTCATCACCAATATAAAGTTGATGATCTTGGATTGACGGTGCTTCACCGATATGCATCGACAGGGCTTTTACCGCAAAGGGCCAGCCATTGTCTCGTTCAGCCACTTCTGGATGGATTCGAAGCCGAACCATGGTTTCGGCCAGGTCGCTGTTCGAAGAAATATTGGAGTAACCGCTTTCCGCTACAGACGCAAATTTGGGGATCGCAAAATTTGTCTTTTGATAACCGGCATCGCCTGAAATCTCCGCTTGGGAAACCAGCAAAACATTCCCCGCTGCCTCGATAGCTTGAATAAGGGTCGGGTCCTCGTTATAGGCGCTGTTGAAATCAAGCAACATATCCACCCCGATAACCGATGCACCCATCGCGCTCAAACGCGTGATTATCGTCGCCAGATCGACCCGGCGAAGGGGATACACCTCATATTCATCGTAAAAGTCTTCATCGGTATAGACCGTGATGACTTCCGGGCTCGGGGCGGTCAATTTTGGATCGCCATACTCGGATCGAAGCAGATGGCGATAAGAGATGGTTTCATCCTCAACAATCGTTAAGGCTTCCTGATACTCTGCAAACAAAGCCAGACCAAACAAGAGAACAACCAAAGGCAGATCGAATCTGCCTTTTAAGAACGATAAAACGTTCAAGGTTCTGACGCAGCGCTAGCTTGCTGCTTCCAAAACTTATTCCGAGATAAAGTCATTATATTTCTGCGCCTCTGCCGTTTTTTCCGTCATCAACCGAAGCGCCTGAAGATTGGCGATAAATAAAGGCTTCATCTCGATATCATCTGGATAGGTCTCGAAATACGCTCGGTAAGCATCCATCGCCGGCACCAACAGGCCGTGCTGTTCGAGTACGTCTGCCTGAGCAAAAAAATCGTCTCCTGCTGCCATGAGCGAAGCCTTTATGGTGGCCTCTTCAGCCGCTGCAAGTACTTTCAACTTGCCAGGTCGCCGCGGGGTGTAGACGACTTCGTCTCCAGCTTTAACATCCAATCGCAGATCATATTCACCAGCTGCTGGCAACGGGAGCTGAAAACGAATGTGCTCGCCGGTTGCACTGCTTGGCACGTCAAACGCTTGCTCACCTAAAACAACCACAAACGTATTGTCGGGACAGGCTTTTTCCCACACCAAGTCAGCGTAACCTTCTGACACGGTGATTTTTCGTGCTAAACGAACCTTTACTTCACATTCTGGCTCACCCGGCTTCTTCACAGCACGACGCACCGTGGTGTAGCGCTGGGCCGAGGCAAATTTATTGGCTAGACCATCCATCAGGCCCGCATCACTGCTGAACGGATCCGAAACCTCACCCGCTGAAACGTCCAACCCGGCATCACCCACCATCGCTGTCACGTTCGCACTTAAACTTTGCGCCAACCCAGATTCTTGGTTGATGAAGTTACCCGAACCATCCGCACCGGTTCTAACGTGGTACCCCGAGAACAAATATTTGGCACGTGTCACCGGACGCCACTTTTCACCATCGCGACTGTATTCTACCGTCCCGTTTGGATCCATTAATTTTCCCACAGGGCTCCGCGGCGTTTCGGCGTTAGCGGTTGCTATGAAGCCAAACGTCATCAGCGCCATTAGCACCATCTTTTTCACATCAGGGCGCCTTACTACTACGTTAAGTTGCTTAATCATTAGAAATATCTCCCATCATTGTACGGATGATCTGAGCCCCGCATGCTCGGACTCAAAGATTCAATTGCAGACCCATTCAACGCCTTTTGTCGCTTAAAGCGTCATTCGCTTAAAGCTTCATTGCCTTCTAACGTCTTTTAGCACCTATTAGTGTCTTTAATAATTGGCATATGGACAGAATGCCTTGGCAAACCCGTTCTCGGCTTAGGGTCCACGCTGCCAACCCATTAAAGGCTGTGGAAGATCATTCACAACCTCGACACTGTTGGAATTCTAGGCCTTTCTTCAATTTATTCAACACAATCTCTTGCGTGGGGCACAATCGATGCGATGCATAGATCGCAGAGGTTAAGCGCTTTGCAGCGCGGTGACGTGATACATCGCGGACGATTTGGACGTCGGGCCTGTGCACGAATAGGTTCGCCAACTGTCTTGAGTTAGCAGGAAGCCAAAGTAAACCCAGCAGTCGTTTGTCAAATCAACCGCTTCGAGCGGCTCATCAATCTGACTGACTGAACTCTGACCTTTAATCCGCTTTTAGGGGCACCGCTTTACAGGCGCACCGCTTTACAGGCGCACCGCTTTACAGGCGCACCGCTTAGCAGCTGCTTGAACACGCTGATGCCTACCGATGAGTCATATTCAATTCTGTCCCGGATCGCCCCTGACGTCTCAAAGCCGCCAATCACAACGGCGGTTCTCAGTATTTCAAGAAACCCATGCCAAACGCGCCTACGTACGATAAGATATCCGCTCACTGACGACCCTGATTCTGAATGCCCATGTTGATGCTCCTATCCCCAGCTAAGACCCTCGATTTTGAAACGCCAGCGCCGACCACCGAGACCTCCAAACCTGTTTTGCTTCGGGAGGCATCGACTCTCGCCAAACTGATGAAAACAAAATCCGAGCAGGACCTCGCCGGCATGATGAAAATCAGCCCGAAGCTTGCGGCACTTAACCATGAACGCTTTCAAACTTGGACGCCGGCCAGGGGAGCGTTAAAGCAATCATTATTTGCGTTTCGGGGAGATGTTTACCAAGGGTTACAAGCGGATGCTTTTTCCAAGCAAGATATTCGTTTCGCGCAAAAGCATCTGAGGATGTTGTCAGGCCTGTACGGCCTCCTCAAACCCCTAGACCTCATAAAGCCCTATCGATTAGAGATGGGCACTCGGCTTAGCAATCAACGCGGCGCCGATCTATACGATTTTTGGCAAGTGTCGCTGGCAAAAAAACTCCTTGAGGACCTTGATAGTCAACCTAAACCCGTATTGATCAATCTCGCGTCGAATGAGTACTTCAAAGCCGTTGATGTATCGGCCCTCGGTCACGTTCAAATCATTAACCCCGTTTTCAAAGATACGAGTAACGGGCGCCTTAAAATCATCAGTTTCTTCGCAAAGCGTGCGCGAGGCGCCATGGCAAACTTCGTCATCAAGCAGCGCATTAAGCAACCTGAACAACTTAAAACTTTTGATACTGATGGTTACCAGTATCAACCCGAACTTAGCACTGAAACTGATTGGGTCTTCGCGCGTTGAGCCAACCAACGACGGGATATCTCGGCATCGTCGTCAACCCCATGTCTGGCCGAGATGTTAGACGGGTAGCCGCACGGGCCAGCACCAGTGCCCACCACGAAAAGCAACAGCAGGTCACGCGCTTAGTGCTTGCCGCACTCGAAAATGGTGTTGAACGTATATTTTTGGCCCAAGAGCCCTTTCGGATCAACGAGCGCGCGGTTGAAAACCTGCCCCAAAGGGACCAGGTGGAAATCCTTTCGTTTGCGCTAACTCACACAGGGCGCGACACCGAGACCATGATCGATCTCATGTGGGCAGCCGGTTGTCGAACCTTTATCGTGCTGGGCGGCGATGGCACCAATCGAATTGTTTCTCGGCGATACCCTGACTGCGCGCTCATGCCACTTTCAACGGGCACGAATAATGTTTTCCCGATGATGATTGAAGCTTCTCTTGCCGGCGCAGCCGCGGGTCTCATCGCATCAGGACAGCTAGCCAAACAAGCCATCACAAATCGATGTAAACGGATCCACATACGCGCCGTAGAGAACCAAACTGACATTCATGACATCGCGCTCATTGATGCAGTTGTCTTGCACAACGACAGCTTAGGCTCTCTTCTGCCATTCCAAGGCGACCGGCTTGGCACGCTCCTGCTAACCCGCGCAGAGCCGGCCTCTGTGGGGTTGTCACCCATCGGCGGGTACGTAAGACCCAGCGGGCATCTGGATGACTTTGGGGTTTTGGTGCGATGCGGAACCCCGGCGGACTGTCGTGTTAGAGTGCCGATTTCGCCCGGGCTGTGGCAAGACGTCGCGGTGCAGCACCATGAAGCCGTGCCCTTTGGCTCCGAGGTTGCCCTTTCTGGTGACGGGATCCTGGCCTATGATGGCGACCGCACGCACAATCTTGCCAACCTGACCGACTGCCGAATGCGTGTTGAGCGAGATGGTCCTTGGATTATTGAGCCCGCCCGAGTCCTTCAACACGCCGTCGAACAACACATTTTGATCAGGACGCCTTAAACGACATCGGTCGCCGGTTTTGCTCGGCGGTTTTCGTTGACCAATAAGCAGTGTTAGTCTGCTTACTAAACAGTGAGATATTGCCTCATGCGCCTAGTTTTCTTTTTCCTTATCTTCATCCTCGGTTTTAAGCAAGCCGTCCAAGCCGATGAACCCAGCACGCAGACCCTAGCTTGGCCAGATGGCACCCGCTACGTCGGCGGCCTCCAGGATCAAATGCGACAAGGGCAAGGCACCATTTACTGGCAAGATGGCACCCGGTTTGTGGGCACCTTCAAAGACAATTTGCGCCATGGCCCCGGCATGATGATTTTACCCGATGGCACTACCTACGAAGGTGACTTCGACCGTGGCCGCCTGATAAAGCCCGAGACCGAGAGCGCACCCACCTTGAACCCCGATACAGAGCCCCTCACACTCGCGGCATTAAATAACGACACAATTAGCGCGATCACCAATACTTTAGACTTATGGGCGGCGGCTTGGATGGCCCAAAACCCCGATCAATACTTGTCCCTGTATTCTGACAACTTCGAGCTAGCTGAAGGGCAATCCCGCAATCTCTGGGAAATGAACCGCCGCGAGCGGATATTGATCCCGTCCTATATCCAACTCGATTTATCGTACGAGTCGTTTACGCCCATCACGCCAAACAAGGTGGACGTGAAATTACGCCAATCCTACCGGTCTGATCGATATCGGGAAATCAGCAACAAAGTCTTAACGCTTCAAAGCGAACCTAAGGGTTGGCGCATCATAGGAGAACGACAACGATGAATGACAAGCCGCCCGTACCCGCTGCGACGATTCTAATGCTTCGAGATGGCGAACAAGGTCTTGAAGTTTTCATGGTCGTGCGACATCACCAAATCGATTTCGCCTCTGGCGCGCTGGTTTTCCCAGGCGGAAAAATTGATGAAGCCGACCAACTCGCCAAGGCCTATTGCGATGGGGTTGCTGGCGCCACTGACTACCAAGTTGCGATGCAGGTTGGCGCGATCCGTGAGGCGTTTGAAGAGTGCGGCGTATTGCTTGCGCGCACGCAGGGCCAAACCAGCTTGATTTCCGGGGACCGCTTGGCACAACTCTCCGATTATCGAGAGAAGATCCATGCTGGCGACATCAGCTTTGCTGATTTTTTAGAGCAAGAGCAGTTACGACTCGCCTGCGACGTGCTCATTCCGTTTGCACATTGGGTAACCCCCTCTATGATGCCGAAGCGCTTTGATACGTGGTTCTATCTTGCCGTCGCGCCATCAGATCATCTCGCCGCGCACGATGGCACCGAATCAGTGGACTCTATCTGGATTTCGCCAGAGAACGCCTTAATCGGCGAAAAAGAGGGGACTTACACCATTATTTTCCCAACCCGATTAAACATCGAGTTACTGGGCGAAAGCAGCACCGTCTCAGCCGCCATCAGCGCCGCGACTAATCACGACATCAAAACCGTTTTGCCTTGGACTGAGGCGCGCGAAGATGGCACCTATCTGTGCATCCCAAGTGATGCGGGTTATGCCCTCTCCGAAGAAAAAATGCCCGCACGATGAGCCAGCCATAAAAAAAGGCGCCTAAGCGCCTTTAAGATATTCAACGAGCACCGCTCAGTGATTTGGTATTAGCCACCAAAGTCATCCAAGAAGATATTGTCCCGTTCGACGCCCAAATCATCCAGCAGGTTCAACACGGCTTGATTCATCATCGGCGGGCCACACATGTAGTATTCACAATCTTCCGGCGCAGAATGGTCCTTCAGATATTCTTCAAACAAAACGTTGTGAATGAATCCAGTATAGCCCTCCCAGCCTTCAAGGTTTTGGTCGGACAACGCTATGTGCCACGTAAAATTCTCATGCTCTGCGGCCAATCGATCGAACTCTTCGACATAAAACAGTTCGCGCTGATTCCGCCCGCCGTACCAAAAGGTAATCTTTCGGTTGGTGTTCAAACGCAGCAACTGATCAAAGATATGTGCCCGCATCGGCGCCATTCCCGCGCCGCCCCCAACGAATACCATCTCGGCATCGGTTTCTTTGGCAAAAAATTCGCCGTAAGGCCCGAATATCGTAACGGTTTCACCCGGCTTTTTAGTAAACAGGTAACTCGACATCCGGCCTGGCGCAAAATCGGTTCCGGGTGGCGGTGAGGCCACTCGAATATTGAACTTCATGATGCCCTTTTCTTCGGGGTAGTTCGCCATGGAATAGGCTCGAATCGTCGGCTCATCAACTTCGGCTACATGGTCAAACACGCCAAACTTCTGCCAATCGCCCTGATAGTCCTCTTCAATGATCATGTCTTTGTAGGCTATCTTGTAGGGCGGAATTTCAAACTGCACGAAGCCCCCAGCCCGAAAATCGACGTCTTCCCCTTCCGGCAACTTCAAAACCAATTCTTTAATGAAGGTCGCGACGTTGTGGTTCGACACCACCTCGCACTCCCAGCGCTTGACGCCAAAGAATTCAGCCGGGACCTCGATTTTCATGTCTTGCTTGACCGCTGTCTGACAGCTCAAGCGCCAACCTTCTTTGGCCTCGCCACGCGTAAAGTGTCCCGCTTCCGTTGACAGCATGGAGCCGCCGCCCTCAACTACCCGACAGCGACACTGACCGCAGGTTCCACCGCCGCCGCACGCCGAGGATAAAAAAATCCCCGCATCGGCGAGCGTATTCAGGAGCTTACCCCCAGAATTTGTCGACAAGGTTCGATCTGGATCATCATTAATCGAGATGCTCACAGCCCCAGTTGAAACAAGTTGTTTTCTCGCCAACAAGATCACAGCAACCAGTGCCATGATAATGGTGGTGAACATACCGACCCCAAGAAATATTTCCGTATTCATGAACTGCAATACACCCTTTGCTTACAAGGAAATTCCGCCAAACGACATAAAGCCGAGCGACATTAAACCCACAGTGATAAACGTAATCCCAAGACCTCGCAGGCCTTCTGGGACATCGCTATACTTCATCTTTTCGCGAATGCCCGCCAAAACCACAATCGCAATCGCCCAGCCGACACCGGATCCCAGTCCGTACACTATACTTTCTGAGAAGTTGTACGAACGATTGACCATAAACAGACTACCGCCAAGGATGGCGCAGTTCACAGTAATCAGCGGCAAGAACACGCCTAACGAGTTATAGAGTGCTGGCACGTATTTATCGAGGAACATCTCGAGGATTTGCACCATCGCAGCGATCACGCCGATATAACTGAGTAAGCCTAAGAAGCTGAGGTCAACTTCGGGAAACCCAGCCCAAGCCAAGGCGCCATCGGCCAACAGAAACTGATAGATGAGATTATTGACCGGTACCGTAATGGTTTGCACAACCACGACCGCGATCCCGAGTCCTAACGACGTTTCGATCTTCTTAGAGATTGCGATAAAGGTACACATCCCTAGGAAGAACACCAACGCGATATTCTCAATGAATATCGCCCGGACGAATAAACTTAAATAATATTCCATATCCCAGGCCCCTAGCTGTGTGACATCGCGGTGTGCGGACCGATCTTAAATTCTGCCGCTTCCACCTGCTCTTTGCGCCAAACCCGCAGCGCCCAGATCAGCAAACCGATAATAAAGAACGCGCTCGGTGGCAATAGCATCATGCCCATCGGGGTATACCAGCCGCCTTGGGAGACCAGTGGCAGAATTTCAATCCCGAACATGCTGCCTGATCCGAACAACTCTCGAATTGCCGCAACACTCATCAACACAACGCTATACCCCAAGCCATTGCCAATCCCGTCTAAGAAACTGAGCCCGGGCGGATTCTGCATGGCAAAGGCTTCGGCACGCCCCATGACAATACAATTGGTGATAATCAATCCCACAAAGACCGAGAGCTGCTTCGAGATATCATAAGCAACAGCGCCCAGAACTTGATCCACGACAATGACGAGGGAGGCAATAATCGTCATCTGTACGATGATCCGGATACTTGACGGAATCCGATTGCGAATCATCGAGATAAACAGATTCGAAAAGGCCGTCACCACCGTCAGTGCAATACACATAACGATCGCAACGCTCATCTTGGTGGTCACCGCCAGCGCCGAACAAATACCCAGAATCTGAAGACCGATCGGGTTGTTGCTGAAAAGGGGCCCAAATAAAATTTCTTTTACATTTGACATACTGATTTCCGTTCGTCAGATCTTAACCATTAAAGTTTTTAAGGATTGGGCCGTAACCTTCATCACCCAACCAATACCCAATCATATTTTCAACGCCTCGACTGGTGAGCGTTGCACCGCTCAGGCCATCGACCTGATAATCTGCCTCAGCACTGCTGGGGTCGACACTGCCCTTCATGACGCGCATCGCCACCTGACCCTGATCGTCATAGATTCTCTTGCCCTGCCACTTGGCCTTCCAAGTCGGGTTATCAACTTCACCGCCCAGCCCAGCCGTTTCTGCGTGCTCGTAAAAGGTAATGCCCGACACCGTATTGCCATCGCCTTCTAGGGCAATAAACCCATACAAGGTTGACCAAAGACCATAGCCATGGACCGGCAGTATGATTCGGTCGATTCCGACCTCGGATCGCAGCAAATAAATCAGCGCGTAGTGCTCGCGGCGATTAATTGAGGCCATGTCCTGAGCATCCGTTAGGGCCATCGACAAACTCGGATCTTTCGCTGCCTTACGCTGATCGTACTGACCAAAGTTCAGCTGATTGTCCGCCGCCACGACCGCCACCTCATCGGCGGTGAGCAGCCGCTTGGTGCGCAAATCCACAACCCGCTGCTCGAACTGCTCGAACAAGGTATTGATCTCGCTCATTTGCGTCACATTCTCTTGAAACAAGCCCGCTGCAATCAGAACGTTTTTGCTTTTATCGAGTGCCTTATTTTCAACCCGGCGCTCTTTTAAGGCCACGGCTGAACCGGCAACCACCACCGCGCAGAACAAGCAAACCCCAAGAGCAATCACAATTACATTTTGGATCGAGTCTTTATTGCTAGATGTATTTTCTTCAGACACGCGCAAGTCTCCTTCTAACATTAGCCCTGACGACCGACCAATCAAATAAGGGGGCAAACAAGTTGGCAAACAAGATCGCCAGCATCATGCCTTCCGGGAATGCCGGGTTCACGACGCGGATCAAGACACACATCACCCCGATCAAGGCCCCGTACCACCAACGGCCCGTGTTGGTCATCGCGGCCGAGACAGGGTCCGTTGCCATATAGACCATGCCAAAGGCAAAGCCGCCCAACACCAGATGCCAGTGCCAGGGCAAGGCAAACATCGGATTCGTATCCGAACCAATCCAGTTAAACAACAAGGACGTCGCCGTCATGCCAAGGAAGACACCCGCCATGATGCGCCAGGAGGCGACTCTGGTCGTAAGCAAAATTGCGCCGCCGATGAAGATCGCAAGGGTTGAGACTTCCCCAACCGAGCCTTGGATGTTGCCCAAGAAGGCGTCCCACCAGGTCATGCCAGAGGCCATCACGCCCTCTAACCCACCTGCGGCGGCCAGACTCAGCGCTGTGGCGCCGCTGTAACCATCCACAGCAGTCCATACCGCATCGCCAGAGATTTGAGCGGGATAAGCAAAATACAAAAAGGCGCGACCCGTGAGAGCGGGATTCAGGAAATTCTTGCCGGTGCCGCCGAATATTTCTTTACCGACGACCACCCCAAAGGAAATACCGATCGCAACCTGCCACAAAGGGATGGTCGCTGGTAGCGTAAGACTGAACAAGATGCTGGTGACAAAAAAGCCCTCGTTGACTTCGTGTCCTCGTTTCACGGCAAACAAGACTTCCCACAAACCACCCACAACAAACGTCACCGCGTAAATGGGCACATAAAACACCGCGCCATAGACAAAACAATCCCACAGGCTGTTCGGGTCGTAGCCTGCCATCAGTGAAATGATCATGCCGCGCCAACCTTCAAGGGCTGGAATACCCAGGTCTTGCATCGCTTCGGTCGCGTTATGCCCAACCATATACATGCCAACGAGCATCGGGAAAAAAGCGCACCACCAAACGGTGGTCATCACGCGCTTCATATCAACCGCATCGCGAACATGGGATTGACCAACGGTCGTTTTGCCCGGCGTGTAAAAAATAGTGTCGACCATTTCATAAATCGCGTAGTACTTTTCGTACTTTCCACCCTTGTGGAAGTTCGGCTCCAGGCCATCCATAAACGTTCTTAGCGACATACCAGCGTCCTATTCTTAACTGTGTCCCTCGCAAGACTTGCGAGCATTTCTATCGACGACGTATTTACCCGTCGGCTTCCAATTTCGTCAGCATCTGTCTGAGATAAGGCCCATACTCATACTTGCCAGGGCACGCGAAGGTGAACAAGGCCAAGTCTTCTTCATCGAGCTCGAAGCACCCCAACTCGATACTGCTCTCGACATCATCGACCAACAAGGCTCTTAAAAGTTGCGTTGGCAAAATATCGAGTGCGGCTAACCGCTCGAACGAACCCAGCGGAATCATCGAGCGTTCACTGCCACCTGTACTGGTGGTGAGATCGAATTCTTTCTTGCCGAGCAGCCAAGCTGTAAACAACCGCGTGATCGAAAACTTATCGCTGCCCGGGGCAACAAACCCAAGGAACTCTCGCTCCGTGCCTTCTGCCAAGACCGCGACCTGGAGGTGGAACCTGCCAACAAACGCTTCTGAGCCTTCCGCGGTACGACCATCCAATACCGAGCCGCTAATCACGCGGTGGTTACCGGGTTTTAACGCGGCCTCTGTCAGGTCCTGCAATGCCGCACCCCGAACGGTTCTAACCAATTGCGGGTTAGCAACCGCTGGGCCCGCCAAGGAGATCACCCGTTGGGCATAGACTTCCCCTGTCAAAAACAGGTGCCCGATGGCAATGACGTCCTGATAATGCAGATGCCAGACGGTTTTTTGAGCATGAACTGGTTCTAAATAATGAATATGGGTGCCTACCAGACCTGCCGGATGAAGGCCCTCAAATCGCTCAATGCGAATCTCAGCGCCCACGACGGTCGGCGCCGGCGCCTCCCCATCAAGACAAACAAATGTGGCGCCTTCGGTAAGCCGGGCTACGACTTCAAGACCTGCATCAAAGGCTTTTGAGTCGGCGGCAATCACTAGATTCGCATCGGGCGCATGGGGGCGACTGTCCATCGCCGTCACAAATATCGCTTGCGGGACGGTGTTGGGTGCAGGCACTTTATTAAACGGCCGCGTTCGCAACGCCGTCCACTCACCGGACGCAACCAACTGCTCGACAACAAGACTGCGCGCTAAACCGGATAAATCAGTCGCCGCGTGCTGGGCAAACTGAACAGCCGGTGCATCATTCACTGCGATCACCAGCGATTCAAAAACGCGCTTCGCGCCCCGGTTAATGGCCACAACTTGCCCTGACGCGGGCGCGGTGTACTGGACTTGCTCGTTTTTCTTGTCGGTAAACAGCACCTGGCCTTTTTGGACCTGATCGCCTTCGGCAACCTGCAGTGTTGGCTTCAAACCGTGAAAATCCGCGCCGAGAATGGCAACCTTGCTGGGCTGATAGTCTTGCGCGATCCTCTGCTCGGGGGCGCCACTGATGGGCAGATTGAGCCCTTTTTTAATTTTGATCATGTCCTTCCTATCAGAACTGTTTCAATCAAGCTGAGACTGAGCCATTGCGCATCAGCATCTTCTCATTGCCAAGTCTCTGCCGCGTTCTTTAACCCAGCTATTTTTCGGGTTGTGACAAGCGAAGTCGCCATTCTGGCGCCCGCAATTATAGAGACTAGGATCTGATTAATCCACCTCGAAATCAGCGCTTTAAGTCCGCGTCGCATTATGACAGCAAAAAGCCACCTCCGAGTGGACGCGGAACCCATTTTTCGCGGCTAAGCGCCCTCAACCGGGCATGCGATGATGCGTAAAACCTTCGGCCAAAAAAGGCTCGGCCCCGATTGGACGGGTGTAGGCTGCTCTGCTAGGTGAGGCGGATGACTTTGAGCCAATATTTGAGCCAATAGACGTGGTTCGTGATCCCCGCGAGCAGTCTTTTCAGCCGCCGCGACCGACTTTTCCTAGCCCTGCGCGGGTCGGATCATTGGCGTCATTATGGGGGAACGTCCCACTTGAATCTCGCCCACTCGCTCAAACCCGAAGCGCTCATACAGGCTGATATTACGGGGGTTCGAGCTTTCGAGATAACAGGGCTTACCATCGGTGTCGCAGCGCGCCAGCGCATGCTTCATCAAAGCCGCGCCCACCCCCTGAGCCTGATAGAACGGATCAACGCCGATCTGCGCCAGATACCAATGGTCTTCCTCGGGATGAAACGCCGCCATCTCACCCAGCATACCGAATAGGTCTTCATGCAAAGCCGCGTCAACGGTCTCCACCATCAAGGCGCCAATCGGTTCCAGATCGGGGTGGACCCCTGGCGGCACCCACAAAGCAACGCCCGAGAATCCTGGCGCCAAATAAGCACTACCATGCTCAAAGGCCTTTCCCCCCATAGCATTCGCAACGTGCCGAATGCCTGCCAGGTATTCCTTGGCACGGGGCCAACAAAAGCGCATCACGGGGTCATTAATGAAGGCAACCTCAATGGTCGACAACACCCAATCGCGCTCTTGCGACGTTGCCGCGCGAACTTCAGGGGGCGATAGTTTGGACATACTCGTATCCTTGGCATCCGTGTTTTCATTGAACTTTGGCAGCGCCCATGCATCAGCGCTTGTCCATGAGGGCCCATGCATAAGCACCCATCAAACACAGTGGCGTGCTGAATAACCCTTTTCGTGGGTCAAGCTCAGGACAGCCCGATTAATATGACGACCCTTGTTACCCTAGCAGTCTAAGCGCCTACCCAACAAACGCGCTGACCTGCAAGTATCGGTTATTCCGCGCTTGCAGGTTGCGATGGGATCAAGGGATAGCGAATACCGGCCATTTTCTGGGCACACCGCACAACCTGACAGCTATATCCAAACTCATTGTCATACCAAACGTACAGCACCATTTGGTGTCCATTCACGATGGTCGCGTGGGAGTCGATGATGCCTGCGTGGCGATTGCCTACAAAATCGGACGAAACCACCTCGCTCGACTCGGTGTAGTCAATCTGCCGTTGCATCGATGAATTGAGGGACACATCCCGCAAATAGTCGCTAACGTCCTCACGAGTCGTTGCGGTCTCAACCGTTAAGTTCAGAATGGCCATCGAGACATTCGGCACCGGGACTCGAATAGAATTCCCCGTTAACTTACCCGCGAGTTCTGGCAGCAGTTTGCCCACCGAGCTCGTTGCATTGGATTCGGTCAACACCATATTCAGAGGCGCACTGCGACCGCGTCGTTCCTTTGAATGCGTATTGTCATGGAGGTTCTGATCATCCGTGTAGGCATGTACTGTTTCCATATGGCCATGCTCTATGGTGTAGCGATCATTAATGGCCTTTAATACTGGAACAATGGCATTCGTCGTACACGATGCAGCACCGATAAGCGTATCGGTTGGCTCGATTAGATTTGAATTAACGCCCGATACAATGTTTTTCACAGCACCCTTACCGGACGTGGTGAGTAGCACCTTAGCCGTACCCGGACTGAGCAAATGTTGCGACAAGCCGGCTTCATCTCGCCAGACTCCGGTACTGTCAATAATCAGCGCGTCCTGAATGCCATGTTCCGGATAGTTAATATCGCTCGGATCAGAGGCGTAGATGAACTTGATTGCCATGCCGTTACAAATAAGCACTTGGTTGTCGGCATCGACTCGGATCGTGCCCGCAAAGGGCCCGTGAATTGAATCGCGGCGCAGCAGACTCGCGCGCTTTCTTAAATCTTTTATTGGATCCTTGGGCGGCCTTAAAACAACGGCTTTCGGGACGAGGTTCTGACCACCGCCCGCTTTCTCAATCAAGAGCCGTGTGACCAAACGGCCAATTCGACCAAAGCCGTAAACCACAACGTCCCTTGCTGCGTGCGTAACCTGAGCTTCAACCCCCATAATCTCGGCACAAGCCCGTTTCACATAATCCGGAACGGTGAGGCCCTCCGAATCATCCATATAAGCCCCAGCCAACTTACCGATATCGATATGCGCAGGTGACAAATCCAACGTTGCCAAGACGGCAATCATGGGATGGGTTTCAAACTCAGACAGTTCGTTCTTTTCAATCTGCCTAACTCGGCGATGAGCTTTCATCATTTCGATGACTGATTGATTGAACAGGGGCACACCATGAATATAGATGACCACGTTACGACGGTAGAGCTGCCCGATCAGCGGAATCATGGCTTCCGCCAGCGCTTCACGTTGCTTCCAATCGGAAAATACTTGGTCGAGTCCGGGTTTGGCCACGGTCATCTCCTCACAATTGTCTTCAATTCTTGTTTTCCGAGCGGCACCGCTCACACGCAACGCCGCATTTTGGTACAACTTGCGTGCACCATCTACAAACCGGGCTCACATTTGGTCTTATAAAAGACCCCTTTCGTCGCTCAGGCGCCATTATAAGGACTCAGCGCTTCGGCGCAATCAAACCGCGTCGAACGAATAAATTTCCGGTGCAAGTAAGCGCAAGCCGTTGTCTTCGCGTACACTCCCGCTCGAACTCCTTTTTTAATTGCGCCTTCTTCTTCATGATCGATCCAGCAACTCAATTTCTCATACAAGCCGATGACATCCCCATACAATCGGATGACATCAGGCGATGGCATGGCCTGCAGGGCGCAGCCTTTGCGCTGGCCATTCACGAAACGGCCCTGACTGAAAACCGATGTATCCTAATCATCGCTGAACATTCTCAAAGCGCGCAAAGACTTCAACAAGAGCTGGCGTTTTTCTCAGGCGGCGCCTACCCTATCGATATTTTTCCGGACTATGAAACCCTAATCTACGACGGCTTCTCGCCGCATCAAGATATTTTATCAGATCGTTTGGCTTTGCTCAGTCGAGCAGCGGTCGACCGCGCCGTGGTCATTGTGCCTGCAGCGACCTTGCTCCTTCGATTGCCGCCTCGGGCATTTTTACTCGGCCACAATTTGAGGCTGCAAACCGGCCAACAATTAGACCTCAGTACCTTAAGACGCCAGCTGCATGCCAGCGCCTATCGGGCGGTCGACACGGTAATTGAACACGGTGAGTTCACGGTCCGGGGCTCGGTCCTCGATCTGTTTCCCATGGGGGCGGCACATCCCTTTCGGGTTGAGTTGTTTGACGATGAGATTGAGTCCATCCGAACCTTTGATCCCGAAACCCAGCTGTCGACGGGGATCACCGAGGCGATCGATACCTTGCCAGCACGAGAGTTTCCGCTGTCTAAAGAGGGTATCCGGTTATTTCAGGATCAATGGCATGAGCAATTTGGCGGCAATCCCCGGGACTGTCGAATCTATCAGGATGTCGCTCAAGGCCAAGCACCGGCGGGTATCGAGTATTACCTACCGCTGTTTTATACCGAAACCGAAACGCTCCTGAATTACCTACCGGCGGATCTACTGCTAATCACCGAAGCCATTGCCAATCCCATCCAAAGCTATTGGGAGACCGCAAAATCCCGCTATGAAAGTTTGCGCTATGACCTTGAACGACCGATATTACCGCCCGAGGCCTTACTCCTAGCTGAGGATGAGCTCATGGGTCTGCTAAAGGCCTTTCCGCGTCTCGATAGACTGGAAACCTTTCGCAAAGGTGCGCGCACCTTCGATACCTTGCCCGCGCCAGATCTTGGCATTGAAGATCGCGCGGAGGATCCGTTTCACCGATTAAGAGCGCACTTTGCAACGCAAAACGCGCGGATCCTAATCAGTGCTGAAACACCCGGCCGGCGAGAACTAATTGATCAGCTACTAAGAACCGCGGGCCTTGCGCCAAAAATGGTAAGCTCCTGGCTGGATTTTATAACCTCTGATGCCCCACTCTGCATTAGCATCGCACCAATTGACCGGTCGATGTGCCTGCCGGAACACCGCTTGATCCAAATCTCGGAGCCGCAGCTGTTCGGCGAGCGCGTCTTACAGGCGCGGCGGCGGCAGAAAGAGCGCGACCAAGCAGAGGAGCTGGTCGTTCGAAGTTTGACCGAGCTGTCCGAAGGCGCCCCAGTTGTGCATTTGGAGCATGGCGTAGGACGCTACCAGGGGTTGATTACGCTCGAAATTGATGGCCAAACCAATGAATTCCTAGCGCTTTTATATCAAGAAGAAGCCAAGCTGTATGTGCCAGTATCCGACCTACACCTCATATCCCGCTATACTGGCGCTGACAAAGACCTTGCCCCCTGGCATCGCCTAGGCAGCGATGTCTGGCAAAAGGCAAAGCGAAAAGCGGCTGAGCAAATCCGGGATGTCGCCGCCGAGTTACTAGAGCTGTATGCTCGGCGCGAGGCCAAGCTGGGCTTTGCCTTTCCAGAGCCAGATACCGAATTTGACCAATTCGTTCGCGCCTTCCCTTTTGAGGAAACCGCCGACCAAATGAGCGCCATTGAGGCGGTTATTGCGGATCTCTGTAATCCGAAACCGACCGATCGATTGATCTGCGGCGATGTCGGTTTTGGTAAAACGGAAGTGGCCATGCGCGCGGCTTTTCTTGCGATCCAAGGCGGCAAACAGGTTGCTATATTGGTGCCCACGACACTCCTTGCTGAGCAGCACCTGCAATCCTTTCGCGACCGCTTTGCGGACTGGCCGGTCAGAATCGAGAGTATCTCGCGCTTTAAAACCCGCAAGGCGCAAGACCAAGTGATTGCGGCACTTGACACAGGCCAAGTCGATATCGTCATTGGGACCCATGCCCTAATCCAGGACCAAATTCGCTTTAAAGATCTGGGTTTATTGATCATCGATGAAGAACATCGCTTTGGCGTTCGACAAAAAGAACGGATCAAAGGGTTGCGCGCCGACGTCGATGTGCTTGCAATGACGGCAACACCGATCCCACGCACCTTAAACCTGTCGATGACTGGTCTCAGGGATCTCTCGATCATTGCGACGCCCCCCGCCCGGCGCCTATCGATTAAAACGTTTATCCGAGCGCGAGAGCTCGGCATTGTCAAAGAGGCGATTCAACGGGAACTGTTGCGCGGCGGCCAGGTTTATTACCTCCACAATGAAGTAAAAGATATCGAACGGGTTGCCGATGAACTCAAGCAGCTCGTACCCGCTGCGCGGGTCCTTGTCGGCCATGGCCAAATGCGCGAAAAGGAACTCGAGCAGGTGATGTCGGATTTTTATCACCAGCGAGCCAATATTTTGGTCTGCACCACCATCATTGAAACCGGCATCGACATTCCAAATGCCAATACCATCATCATGGATCGCGCTGACAAATTCGGGCTCGCTCAAATCCATCAGCTTAGGGGCCGCGTTGGTCGATCGCATCACCAAGCTTATGCCTATCTACTAACGCCTGAAAGCGGCGCGCTCACCAGCGATGCCGAAAAACGGCTGGAGGCGATCGCCGCGGCAGAAGACCTCGGCGCCGGGTTCATTCTCGCGACCCACGACATGGAAATCCGGGGCGCCGGTGAGCTCTTAGGCGAATCCCAAACCGGTAACATGACCGCTATCGGTTTCGGCCTTTATATGGACATGTTAGACCGGGCTGTGATTGCCTTTAAAAACGGCAAACAAATTAACTTTGATACCGACGGCGAAGACAGCACCGAAATTAAATTGCATTTGCCTGCTTTAATTCCCGATGATTATTTGCCGGATGTCCAAATGCGTCTCGTGCTGTACAAGCGCATCTCGAATGCAAAAACCACCGATGGGCTACGCGCCCTCCAGGTTGAGATGATCGACCGATTTGGGCTATTGCCAGAACCTGTAAAAAACTTGTTCCGAGTCACCGAAATCAAATTAATCGCAGCAGACCTCGGCATCAACCGAATAGACCTGGGGCCACGAGGCGGCAAAATAGATTTTCTTCAAAACACCAAAGTACCCGCCGAACGCGTGATTGAACTGGTGCAAAAGCAGTCGCATCGTTACAAATTTGCCTCTGCCAACCGGATCGCAATTGTGGATACAATAGACGATCGTGAAAAACGGTTTAAATTAATTGAAAACTTATTGGAACGATTTCTTGCGACCTAACGATCGGAACTGCACTTGGGCACAGCGGCACATGTTCTTGCGTTGCAATTTTTTTGCGCGCTCAACGTCCTCACTATCCCAAAGTTTGCTCCGCCTGGTATTGATTACGGCCGGTTTAGGGGGAAGCCTAAGCACGAGCGCTTCAGAGTCTCAGGCTGAACGATGGTACCAAGTCGAAGTCATTGTCTTTAAACGCCTAAATGCGCCAGTTGATGCCCCCACCTCCGGCGCGACGAGCCCCACGTTTCCGCAACCACTTTTTGCTGTGTCGCCCCACGAGATGAGTGATGCGGCGCCGATGCTAATCGAGCAGGCACTCTATCTGCATCAGGGGGGTGGATTGAGTGGTCTTGCCAACGGCCTAACCCCAACTGAATCTTTGACGCGCACCCCAACCACCACCTTTAAATTCGCCCGCTTTGCGAAAGGCCCTCAGTATCGCGCCCTCGTCGCAGCTCACGCCCAACAGCGTCTTCAGGCCCTGCAGCAGGGCAATATAACGCCGGTTGAGGACTCATCTCTCGACCCGCAGACCTTGGCCATTCAAGCCGTTTTATCCCAAGAAAACTTTGCCTTTCGAGCCGTTGCCGATGCGGACAGAAACCTTGCAGGGGCAGCGCGATCGATTCGGCGCTCGAAGGATTATCGAATGCTGCTGCATCAGAGCTGGACCCAGCCGATTGACGCCCAAAGCACCTCGATTCTGCTGCAGGGCGGCGATCAGTTTGGCGATCAGTTCGAATTGGAAGGAACCTTATCGGTGCGCCGAAGTCGCTTTCTGCATGTGGCAACCGATCTTTGGTTGACCCGGTTCGAAGCAACCGGGTCAACGACGAACCCCTTTCAGGATCATCCGATGGCCGAGACGTATCCTGCGTTAATCCTCGCGGCCGCGCGCGGTCAAAATCATGAGCCGGGATATCGCTATCACATGGCGCAGCAACGCAGATTGCGGTCCAACGAGGTGCATTACCTTGATCACCCGCAATTCGGCATCATTTTAGAGATCCGGCCGGCCGAAGCTGCACGCCCGTTGTAATCATTTTAGCGCCGCGTAGCCTGCAGACGAAACCGTCTTTCAATCACCCAGACGCGACCCGGGACTTAAACCGGTGGTGTTGATAGCAGTTCAGCCAAAACCAATTTGACCCAAGAGAGCCCCTGGTTCATGGCTTCATGAATTTCAGCTAACGCAATGTCTCGATCAGCCATGCCGGCCCCGGGATTAACCGTCACCGAAATGCCAGCGTAGGGCAGCTCAAGCTCGCGCGCTAGGGCCGCTTCCGGCATTGCCGTCATGCCAACGATACTACAGCCATCATTCCGCAATCGTCGAACCTCAGCCTTGGTTTCCAAACGCGGCCCCTGGGTACAACCATAAACCCCCGAAAGCACCGCTTGCATCTCTTTATGACTCTCCGCCACTTCCGCAACGGCAGCAAGCAATTGAGTGCGGAACAACGCGTCATAGGGATGCGTAAAGTCGATATGATGAATCTCATCTTCAAAAAAAGTCAGGGCGCGACCATAGGTGTAATCAATGATCTGATCCGGCACAACCAAACAGGGCACGTTCAGGTCTTCGCTTACCGTTCCGACAGCCGTCACGGCCAATATCTGCGACGCGCCTAGCATCTGCAGTGCTTTTAAATTGGCCCGGTAATTAATTTTATGGGGTAGAAATCTGGCGGGCATGCCGTGGCGCGGTAAAAATAAAATAGCCTGACCTGCCAAGCGCCCTGATTGGATCTCAGCCTGTCCAAAGTCAGTATCAACAACATGGTCTTTGGTCTCGGTCAAACCTGCAAAGGCTCCGAACCCCGTCCCGCCGATGACTGCGAGTGTCATTGTGCGGATGCTCGATGGGTCAGTCGCTTGAGATTACTAATGGACATCAGGTGCGCGTATATCCAGCTGAGTTCACCCGAACGAAACAGGCTGAGTACAACCTCGTCGCTGAGCGCCAGAAGTTTCTTTTCGTCAACTACCATCAACCCTTTTAAGTGAGTCTCGGCGGCATTCTCATCTTTCACAGTGGCGGACACTTCCGTCATCAGATCATTGGCTTTTAGCAGTGACACAAACCGTTTAGTGCGATCAAACTGCCGCTGAAACTCGCCCAGAAATTCCATTGCCTTTGAGAGAATCGGCTGGGTCTCACCATTTTCGAACAAAGCCTCACCGCTCGTCTGACTAAAGCCGGAATAAGCCTCATCAATACAAACAACCGGCTCTGAGCCGGGTCCGTCCGCCAAAACAAACGGATATCGCCGCACAAATGCCGGGACATAGTGATCTGGCAGCCAGTGCCCTTTTTCGTCTAAATAAAGGTTTCCCGTGGCGCGCAATCCCAGCAGTGCCACCGGCACATCATCTTCCCCAGCTTTGGCAAACACAATGGGATAGTCTTTGGAGGCTTCAACAAATTCGATGCCAGCGAGCACCACGGAGTTAATTTTGTCAGCGAACTCGTACCGGAGTTCAGTGCGATCTAATTTCCAATCGGCATGGGTAATATTGCTGAGCGGCACGGGTTTTTCATAAAATAACATTTCAGGCATAGCATGACCCTTTGGTCGAATTAGTTAAATCAGGTCTAACCAAGCATCAAGGCTCAGGCTGAACCTTCTCGAGATGAATGGTTGACGTCGGGAAGGCAATTTCCGCACCATACCCCGCAATGATGTCTGCGATTTCCAGCAAGATTTTTTGTTTCACACCGTGGTACTCAACCCAATTGACGGTTTTGGTAAAGGTGTAGATGAAAAAATCAACGCTCGACGCATTGAACGCATCGAAATTAACGATCAAGGTTTTAGCCTGATCGATGTCTTCGTGTTTAGAAAGCAGCGCGTGTACATCCGCCACAATCGCTTGCATCTTACTCAAATCACTATAGCGAACCCCAATCGTTTCAAAAATCCGGCGATTCAGCATTCTGGATGGGTTTTCTAATGAGATCGTCGAGAACATCGAGTTCGGAATGTACAAAGGACGCTGACTGAAGGTTCTGATTTCCGTCAAGCGCCAGCCAATTCGAATCACGGTGCCCTCAATATCGCGGTCCGGACTTCTAATCCAATCGCCCACCTTGAACGGGCGATCCAAATAAATCACCAAGCCACCAAAAAAATTCGCGAGCAAGTCTTTTGCCGCAAAACCCACTGCAATGCCACCGATGCCACCGAAGGTCAGAACCCCTGAAATACTCAGGCCGAGGGTTTGCATCGCCATCAGAGCGGCCGTAATAAAGACCGATATCCGCACAAGCTTTGCAATGGCGGTCACCGTCGTTTCATCGCCCCCAGAACGAAGATAGGCGGCTTCCAATTCCCGAATGAGGTGCGCGAGGAACAAGGTCACCAGACCAATAAACGCCAGGTAACGCACAATCCCAATAAATTCAATCTGAGACTCACTTCGAGCCTCGGCCACCAACTCCGCGGCCAGCGACAAACCGACGATCCAAATCAAAACATTCAGGGGCCGTCTGATCGTCCGCAGCAAGGCATCATCCCAGGGGTTTTGGGTTTGCGTCACCCGAGCCATCAAGACCAGCAACGTTCGTCGACTGGCATAACTAAGAAGCGCCGTTGCCAAAACAATGCCGAAAACGCTGGCAACCAGCGGGTCGCTCAGCCAGACGCTGGAGAATGCCATCAATTCCTCTAAGGTATTCATTCGCCCGCCCTACCTTGGCTCAATCTTGTTTGCATCCCGTAATCAACGATCCGACTTTAAGCGGATCGGATGATAGTCCGAGGCCACACCTATTGGGGTCGCACGGGGAGGTGGACGGCTTAAGTCAACAGTGCGGCCAGCGTCCAGCGTGTCCCCCTGTTTCATCACAGACGTTTGACGGCCCTTTAGCTCCGCTGCAGCCGGCGCGGCAAGCGGTTCGCTGTTTTTTTGACCCGATCCCGGAACGACTGCGGCAACCAGTGCTTGGTTCATAACAACCCCGCCAACCCCCGCCACGTTTTCGCCGTCGGTATCGAGCTCAAAACCCCAGGTCCGGTTATAGACCGTTTCGCTGAGTAACGCTGTCGTCCGAGCTTGTGCATCATCTGTGACACCTGGATCAATCAACGCACGATGAACGCCCCGCCCATTTACGACGGCTGTTTGTACATACCCCGATTGGCCCGTGAGTTCCTGCACCTCGCGCGCGACCTGCTCGGCGGTCTCGGCATCTGAAAAGCTACCCAAAACCCAGACGAGCTGATCGCTAAGCGCCACTGTCGGCGCCAAAACCAGCACCAAGGGAAGGCTCAGCTTTAAAAAAATTGCGGCTGGGGTCTGCCCGCCAGCAACTTGCTTTGACTCAAAATTCATCAAACCCGCCTCCTCAATCCTTTGCTTCGACACTATAGCCCCGAAATTCTAGAAATCAACGTTGGGGTCAAATCAAGAAATTTAGCTTGCTTGGATTTTTATACTGTATATAATTCCAGCGCTGTATAAATAAACAGACTCCGTGCACCGCGTACAACCAGCGTTTCTCGGGGACTATGACAAGAGCGAGCACACTATGATCAAACTCACGCACCGTCAAAGCGAAGTCCTCGACTTCATTAAATCCTACTTAGAGGAAACCGGCTATCCACCAACTCGGGCCGATATTGCACGTAAACTTGGATTCAAGAGCGCGAATGCGGCCGAAGAACACCTGAAGGCACTTGCGCGAAAAGGCGCGATCGAAATGATTCCAGGCACCTCCCGAGGCATCAAACTACCAGAGAATCTGGGCTTGCCCATCATTGGTCGGGTCGCTGCAGGTAATCCGATTTTGGCGCAGGAGCACATTGAGGATCATTGTGAAATTCCGTCCAGCTTCTTCAGCCCGGCTGCGGACTACATGCTGGTGGTTCGAGGCGACAGCATGATCGATTGCGGCATTTTAGATGGCGATTTATTAGCCGTGCACAGCACCCAAACGGCCAAAGCTGGGGACATAGTGGTAGCGCGAATTGATGATGAAGTCACGGTTAAGCGCTTTCAAAAAGGCAAGCAGAGCCATCAGGTGACGCTCCTACCTGAAAACCAGGACTATCAGCCCATTGAAGTTGATTTAAGGACCTGCCAATTCGCCATCGAAGGTTTGGCCGTCGGCGTTATCCGGCACTAGCTGCGATCGAGGCCCGTCCGTACCCGAACCGAATCACTCGCGATCGTTTAAAGACAAGGAGATCAAATTCTGCTTGGATAGAAAAATTCTGTTCAAGCCCACGTAATCTCACTCAAATTAGGGCTCGACCGCGCGCATTTTGTCGTCCCTATGTTAGTTGAAAAAATTCGTTAATCGTTTCAAGACAATAACGCCAAGCCCCGTTGCGCCATAGCTAACAAGTGCCATAGCTAACGAGTGCCAGTTGAAAGATGTCTTGGACATCCATCAGGCTGAAGTAAGTCCACAATTGGCGTCTCAGTTGATTATTGGCGTTAAAGCGCTATTCCGTGCCTTTTGACTTGGCGGGCGCCTTTTTCTTAGCAACCACCTTCTTCTTCGCCGCCGCCTTCTTCTTCACCGCCGCCTTTTTCTTAGCAGGCTTTGCTTTTTGAGGCGTCGGCGCAAGGGTTTCGACCCAAACGCCTTTGGTTTCATCAAAGTCGGCTCGCCAACCCGAGGCTTTTCCCTTCTCAATTTCGGTCGCCAAGTAATGCTCTTTGGTTTGCCTGCCAAACTTCACAAGCGCTCGGCGATCTTGGGGGTCCTTAACCGGCGCCCGCATCAGGAATTGATATTTCGGATCAATTTCATTTTGATGCGGCAACAGCTCGTCTAAATAAGGCGCTCGGGTTTCGCGGTTTTTAGGAAACTGGCTAGCCGCAAGAAACAAACCCGCGGCGCCATCGCGCAACAAATAATGGTCTTCTACTTTTTCACACGCCAGTTCTGGCATCGCAACTGGATCCATCTTGGGGGGCGCCGCTTCGCCATTGCGCAGGAGTTTTCGCGTGTTTTTGCAGTCTTCGCCGGTGCAGCCAAAATATTTACCAAAACGTCCGGTTTTGAGCTGCATTTCAGCACCGCACTTATCACACTCGACGGTCGGGCCCTCATAACCGCGAATTTTGTATTCGCCAGCCTCAAACTCGAAGGTACTACAATCTGGATTGTTGCCACATAAATAGAGCTTCGTGTTTTTGTCGATCAAATATTCAGTCATGGCGGTCTGGCATTCTTGACAGCGGCGCTTCTTGAGCAAAATCCTGGACTCTTCCTCATCATCACCGGTTGCACTCACCACCTCATCGCCCGGGATCAAATTAATCGTCTGTTTGCAACGCTCCTTCGGCGGCAGGTCATAACCCGAGCACCCTAGGAACACACCCGTACTCGCTGTTCGGACATTCATGGGGCGCTCACAGAGCGGGCAAGGCTTACCAATAATCGACGGCTGGTTTGATCGCATGCCGTCGTCTTGATCAGAGGCTTTTTCCAGTTTTTCTGAAAAATCTGAGTAGAAATTATTTAGCGTCTCTTTCCAATTTTGATCACCACTGGACACTTGGTCCAGCGCATCTTCAAGATTGGCTGTGAATCCAAAATCCAATAAGTTGGTAAAGTTTTCATTCAAACGGTCGGTCACCAGCTCGCCAATTTTTTCAGCGTAAAACCGCTTGTTGCGCAAGGACACATATCCTCGATCTTGAATGGTGGTAATGATCGACGCGTAGGTGGAGGGCCTTCCAATACCACGCTTTTCGAGCTCACGAACCAGGGATGCCTCACCAAAACGAGCCGTTGGTTTTGTAAAATGTTGGATTGGGTCCAGGTTGAGCAAGGTCAGCTTCTGACCGATTTTAAATTCGGGTAACGCCGGCTCTTCTTCCTTTTTTCCGGCCGAGGCCTGGACCCGGGTATAGCCATCAAATCGTAGAATTCGACCGCGTACGCGAAGCTCAACGTCGCCCCGATTAACCGTCACTGCCGTTGATAGATAATCGGCATTCGGCATTTGACACGCGACAAACTGCCGCCAGATCATCTCGTAGAGCCGTTCAGCATCGCGCTCCATGTTGTTCAGCAAGGTTGCTTTAATGCGAACATCTGACGGTCGAATCGCCTCATGAGCCTCCTGCGCGCCATCTTTACTGCTATAGCGGCGAGGTTCCGTCGGTAAATAAGTTTGACCGTAGTCTCGTTCAATCAACGCTCGACAATTTTCAATTGCGTCATTGCTCAAGTTCGTCGAGTCTGTACGCATATAAGTGATGTAACCCGCTTCATAAAGCCGCTGAGCCATCATCATGGTTTTCTTCACGCCGAAACCCAAGCGCGTGCTCGCAGCTTGTTGCAACGTTGACGTAATAAATGGCGCGTTAGGCCGCGTTTGGGTCGGCTTATCCTCGCGTGCTGCAACCTCAAAAGCGCCCGCATTCAAGACATCCATTACCGAATCGACCGCTTGCCGGTTCGTTGGCTTAAATGGTGCTCCCTGATTGCGTACAACTTGGAACTTGGCCGCGCCTTCTGGATTTTCTAAACTGGCAAAAAGATCCCAGTACTCTTCTGGGATAAACGCCCTGATTTCGCGCTCTCGTTCAACCAACAACTTTACAGCAACCGACTGAACGCGCCCGGCTGATAAACCCCGTGCGATCTTACTCCACAGCAGCGGGCTCACCATGTAGCCAACCACCCGATCAAGGAAACGGCGCGCTTGTTGCGCATTCACGCGATCGATGTCAATTTCACCCGGTTGCTCAAAGGCCGCTTGAATGGCCTTTTCCGTAATTTCGTTAAACACAACCCGCTTATATCGGTCGGGATCACCGCCAATCGCTTCTTTTAAGTGCCAAGCAATGGCCTCGCCCTCTCGGTCCATATCTGTTGCGAGATAAATCTCATCTGCCGTTTTCGCCAATTTCTGAAGCTCGCTCACCACCTTTTCTTTGCCCGGCAAGATTTGATAGTTCGCTTTCCAGTCGTTGTCCGGGTCAATCCCCATCCGTTTAATCAATTGTTGGCGGGCCTTAGCCTTTTTGTGTGCAACCTTTTTCTCAGGCGATAACTTTCGTGTCTTAGCCGCCTCTGCCGCCCGCGCCTTCGGGTCTACAACAGTGCCTTGGCCACTGACTGGTAAATCTCTGATATGCCCGACGCTCGACTTCACGATAAAGTCGTTTCCGAGATACTTATTAATGGTCTTCGCCTTTGCGGGCGACTCGACGATTACGAGTGCTTTTGCCATGAAATAACCACTTTATGCGCGCCACCATTAGTGACACTAACCATTTAACAATGCTTCCAAACGCGCCATCCTGGCGGCCTGCCCTGCACCTATGAATCGGTGCGTCTTGATACTGCCATCCAATGCCGACCTAGCCTAAACTCTCAGAGCCGATGCCTAATATTTACTGTCTCATCCGCAATGCCGGCTCATTCACGTTGAGCGGCCCACTTACCAATGACCGGTCCTTTAAGTAGCTGCGCCAACGACTAGTAGCTGCGCCATCGTCGAGTAGCTGCGCCAACGACGCTTAATTCCAACCTTGTGAGACCCTTTTACAAGGTGTTACGTGTAGAATGAAAAAACTGATGTTTTCCGCCGCCCTTTCATTCAGCCATCCAAAGATTCCAACGTTGAGCCAATACATCCAGCCTGTAGACGCGATCAAAACCCTCTAAACGGTTATTTTGATCACATTCTGTAGCCGCGATCCTTTTTTACTACACCCGCTGAGCAACCAACTTGTCAACCCTTACCTGCTCAATCAGCCTTAGAAATCGATGAAAACTCCGCGAGCCATTGTAGGCCCTCTTCAATAAACGTAAAGATTTTTTCTCCCATTTGGTGATCCGGCTGTTCAATCCAATAAACGTTAAGCTGCCGTCCATCCCAAATAATCTGGTGAACTGTCGTCGGTAGCGACGCCGCATACTGCCCGAGAAACGCACGGCACGGCGCAGACAATGACGCATCCGTTATGCTGTGAAACGCATCCGGGCTTAAAGGATTCTGTCCGGGTGTCCTTTGAACTTGAAAGGCCGGGAGCGTCGCAGAGCTTGAATTCAGACGGCTAAGTCCTTTGTAGGCCGCTACCTGAAGTTTTGCAGGTAATGCTCGCCCCGTACTGGTGCGATACTTATCTTGATCCGGGCTGGGGTCATCGATCGTTGTCAACTCAACTGAAATCCCTCTGGCCATGGCAGCACGTCGAACAGCCATAATCTGCTTTTGGGATTTACCCGGAAGAATCGACACAATCGGCGCGATGAGCATCAGCAACACCAATCCAATGAACAGGTAAACCATATCCGCTTTCTCCTACTTGAGCTCATTTTTTGACAGCCAATTCATCGGACATCCATCTATTGTATGCTGCTACGGAGTCGGGTAAGTTTCCTTAAAGTCTATGCGAGAACTCAGTATGCAAGCCGCATTTAAACACATTCTGATCGCTGTAGATCTTACGGAAGATGCCCGAAGCGTGGCTCAAAAGGCTTGTGCGCTTCGTACAGCATTCGGTGCGAACTTGAGCTGTACCCATGTCATAGAACCCTTGAGCCTTGCTTATGGCGGGGATGTGCCGATGGACCTTTCTACCATCCAAGACCAATTACAAGAGACTGCTAAAATTCAGCTCGATGAATTCGCGCAAACTTTGGATATCCCCAGCGAAAACCGCCATTTGGTGTACGGACGACCCGAGACTGAAATCCACAGTCTCGCGGAAGAACTTGGGATTGATCTCATCGTCGTTGGCAGCCACGGTCGCCATGGCTTGGCCTTGCTGCTCGGTTCAACCGCCAACGGCGTCCTGCAAGGCTCACCTTGCGACGTATTAGCCGTGCGGGTGGGCGATTAAAACCCGCCAGCACGCTCGATCAACTTAGTGCGACCCGTTATGCTCCGTAAGCTGTATATTTTCTGGCTCATTGCCCTCGCCCTCTTATCAAGCATCAGTCTAACCGCTCAAGCCAATCCATCCCGGCAAGCCGCCGTCACCTTCGGGATCGAAATGCAACGATTTCGACAGCGCGCGGTGTTTCTAGAAGCGAGACGAGTGGCCCGCCGCGGTAAGCTCAGCGCGCTTAAACCACTGCTCGAAACCCTCGGTGATTACCCCTTACGAAGCTACATAGAATATGAAGCCCTGCTAGCTAGACCCTATTCATCGGATGAGGCGGTTCAAGCCTTCATTGAAAATCACCCCAACTCCCCAATCAGCACCCAGCTCCGCCGCGCTTTCGCGGAGTATCGACGTGACCAAAACCGCTCGAAAAGCTTTTTACAGTTCCACAGAACTGATGACGGCGATGTTGAAAACCAATGTTTCAGGGCCAGTGCGCTCTGGAATCTCGAACGCACTCAAGAAGCCATGGCCACGACACAGGCCCTTTGGCTGTACGGTCGCTCGCAGCCAAAGGGTTGCGATAAAGCCTTCAGTCGCTGGCGTCGAGCAGGTGGCTTGACAAGGGCTCTGGCCTGGCAGCGTTATGAACTGGCGATTCTCGGGGGCGAAGATCGACTAGCCGCCTATCTTGAGCGAACCCTCTCAGAGGACCAGCGCACGTTAGCACGCCAATTGATCCGATTAAGACAGCGGCCAACCCGCACGGACCGCTATAAAACCGTTGATTTCAAAGATCCGGAACAGCGAGCACTGGCCGACTCAGCTCTAAAGACATTCATTAAAAAGCGCCCGGGTGAGGCCTTGGGACTCATTGCTGACCTGAAAGAGTCGGGGCGCCTGGAGCCCACCCAAGCCCTCGAATATAATTACGCTGCCGTCTTAAGATTGATCCGGGAAGACAATTTGGCACTCAACGATGCTTCGATTCCTGCCGCGCTGAGAACCAACCCGGATTTAATAGAGGCCAGCCTTATCCAGCTAATCAAAGCCGGACAATTCAACGCCTTGTCGACGCGTCTTAGCCAATTGCCTGAATCCGCTCGAGGCACCTTGCGATGGCAATATTGGCAAGCCCGAGCTGATCTTAGCAGCCCGAACACTCGCGCCCAGGACTCCGCTCGGGCACGTTTTGAGCGCCTAGCAACCGAACGCGACTATTATGGGCACCTCGCCGCGCAATGGCTCGGCATCCCTGGCAGCTTGGCAGACCAAAGCTCCACCATCGCACCCGAGAAACTGCTCGATCTCGCCGCCGCCCCAACCGCCCAGAGAATTTACGAGCTGATAGCATTGGGTGAGACCCTTGAGGCTCGCCGAGAATGGTTTCAATTGATTAAACCCTTTTCAAACACCGAACTCCGTATTGCGGCAGCACTCGCAAGCCAGTGGCAATGGCATGACATGGCGATTGCAACGCTCGCCCAAGCGCAAGCTTGGGATGAGGTCCTCGAGCGCTTCCCACGACCTTACGCCGAGCGCTTTACAGAAGCTGCCCGCACCCGAGGCGTGCCGGTAACCCTTGCTATGGCAGTCGCCCGCCGTGAAAGTGGTTTCTGGACAGAAGCACGCTCGCCAGTGGGCGCCGAGGGTTTAATGCAACTCATGCCTCGCACGGCGCGAAGCGTTGCGAAGTCGATAGACTTAGATGACTCAACGAATTTGGTTCTGACCCAAGCCGATATCAATATTAAACTCGGCACAGCGTACCTTGGTCAGCTCTTACAGCGCTTCGACGATAACCGAATTTTAGCCCTGGCTGCCTACAATGCCGGACCCAGCAGAGCGAAGAAATGGTATGCCAATCCGAAGCCCGTTGATGCCTTCATCGAGAGTATTCCGTTCGCTGAGACCCGCGCTTACGTGAAAGCCGTCCTGCTGTATGCTGCCATCTACGCGCAGCTGAACGGCCTACCCGAGCCACTCCTGTATCCCTACGAAATTGAACAGTTCAGTCCGAATGATTCCTTACCGATAGGACCCGCGGTATTTAACAAAACCTCAAGGCCCGAAGGCTTGACGTTGAATGATGCCCTCACACCCCAAGGCTTAAAATAATGTTTTTTGATATTGGCGCAAACCTTACTCACAGTGACTTCAAAGATGACCTCTCCACAGTGATCGACCGAGCCAAAGAGGCGGGTGTACTGCAAATGGCCGTGACAGGCGCCAGTCTCGACGGCTCGAAACAGGCGGTTGCGTTATCCGAACAGTTCGAGGCACTTTTTGCCACGGTGGGCGTTCACCCCCATCATGCCGAGGAGATTAATGAGGACACGCTTGAGACGCTCAAAGCGCTTGCAGGCCAGGAACGCGTCGTTGCTATCGGCGAAACCGGGCTCGATTATTTTCGGGATTTTACGCCTAGGGGTCAGCAGCGTAAGGCCTTCGAAGCCCAATTAGCCCTCGCTGCAGAACTGGGGAAACCATTGTTTCTTCACGAGCGAGATGCCGCCGATGACTTCACCGCAATACTCACAAAATATCGTGACCGACTCGACTCTGTCGTTGTTCATTGCTTTACCGGAAATGCTCAAACGCTGTCGCGATACCTTGACCTTGATTGTCATATTGGCATCACCGGCTGGATTTGCGATGAACGCCGTGGCAGCCACTTACACAGTCTCATCTGTGACATCCCCAGCAATCGCTTAATGATCGAAACCGATGCGCCCTACCTGCTGCCCAGAACCCTAAAACCCAAGCCAAAACATCGCCGATGTGAGCCGGCGCATTTGGTTGAAATTTGTCGGTTCGTTGCGGCACTTCTAGACAAGCCCGCGGCGCAAATTGCGGCTGAAACAACCCAAACTGCTCAGGCGTTTTTTAAACTATGATTACTGTTCAACTTTACACAACCCTCGGCTGTCATCTCTGTGAACAAGCGTTAGCGCTCTTAAATGAGCTGCATGCTGAACTGGATCTATCCATCGAGACAGTCGAAATCGCCGAATCAGACGAACTCGTCGAACGCTACGGCATCCGCATTCCTGTGGTCACTCGGACGGGCTCATTAAAGGAACTCGGCTGGCCATTTAATGACCTCATGCTCAAGGCTTTTCTGACAGAGGCTTCGTCTTAACGGCGCAGGGTCAAGGCACGTAAAATGGCAAATCGTAATAAACCGTGAGGCCCGCCCACAAGCAACACGCAATTAGGGCTTTGAGCGCCGCCATACGCGGCCCTTACCGCAATACCGCCTTAGCCTTGGTTTGTACTGGGACCCAATGCGGGTAAATGATAATCTTCTGGGACCGCCTTAAGGATTCACGTATGCCGTTGAAAACTATCACGACCGATCTGTGCTTTGCCGAAGGACCGCGCTGGCATGACGGGGCACTTTGGTTTTCTGATATGCATGACCATGTGGTGTGCCGGATTGATGCCGATGGCGTCAAAACTGTGGTTGCCGAGGTACCCGAGCAGCCATCAGGGCTGGGCTGGTTACCAGATGGCCGTTTACTCATCGTGTCCATGCGTGATCGGTCAATTTTAGTTCAGAACGAACGCGGGCTCGAGGTTTGGTGTGACCTGTCATCGCTGGCGAAACACGACTGCAACGATATGGTTGTCGACGCGCTCGGTCGCTGTTGGGTAGGCAACTTCGGGTTCAACCTGCATGCAGGCGATACCATGACCACTACTGAATTGATTTTAGTTCGGGGGCAACACCAAGCAGAAGTCGCGGCACGCGATCTATTTTTCCCAAATGGCAGTGTCATCACACCCGATGGCAGCACCTTGATCGTTGCTGAGACCTTTGCTGCCTGCCTTACCGCTTTCGATATTGCGCCCAGTGGTCAACTCTCAAACCGAAGAATTTGGGCGCAGCTTGAAGGCGCAGTACCCGATGGTATTTGTCTAGATGCCGCTGGCGGAATCTGGGTCGCCTCGCCGACAAGCCAAGAATGTCTGCGCGTCATAGCAGGCGGTGAGGTGACGGATCGCATCAAGGTAGAAGATCAAGCCTTCGCTTGTATGTTGGGCGGCGAAGATGGCCGCAAACTATTTATTTTAACGGCCGCAAACTCGGCGCCTGAGGCTTGTAGGCAAGCGCGATCTGGAAAAATCGTCTGCACCGACGTGGCATACGCGAGGGCCGGATGTCCGTAGCGCCAACGCGAGACCTGAAGGTCGCCCTGCTCAGTGGCGGTGCGTCTCAAGAGGCAAGCGTCTCAAGAGTTAGCGCTGAAAGTGTTTTGGCGGCGCTAGCGCCGCATTATCCGAGCCTCGTCAATATAGAGCTAAATGCGTCGGTCGTAACCGCCCTGCAGGCATTTCAGCCGGATATTGTGTTCCCCGTTCTGCATGGCCCGCCCGGAGAAGACGGCACGGTTCAAGGGCTACTCGAGATGTTGGGCATCCCCTATGTAGGCTCCGACGTCCACGGTAGCGCGGTAGCAATGGATAAGATTGCCGCCAAAGGTTTATTGTCCAATACCGAGGTTCCGCTTGCTCAGCACGGCATCTTAAGTCGGCAAACGTTCAAGCCAGTTCAATTAACGAACCTCATGCTGACGCTCGGGGCGCAACTCGTTGTGAAGCCAGTCCGCCAGGGCAGCGCCCTTGGCGTCACCCGCGTAACCGATGCAGAAGCCCTCGCTACGGCCGTTTCTTTGGCCTTCGAATATGACGACCAACTCTTAATCGAGAAACGCATCCAGGGTCGAGAAATGACGGTTGGTATTTTAGAACACCCAGATGGCCTAGATGCGTTTCCTGTGATCGAAATCATAACCCCTGAGAACAGCTGGTATGACTTTCATCATCGCTACACTCAGGGCGCGAGTGATCATATTATGCCCGCAGATATTTCGCCGGCACTGAGTGCCCAACTGCGTGCTACAGCAATTACAGCGCACCAATGCCTCGGTTGCCGAGACCTATCAAGAGCAGATTTTATTGTGATGGCGGACGACACGTTTGTCTTGCTTGAGGTGAACACCCTGCCAGGCATGACCCCTACGAGCCTTTATCCGGATGGCGCGCGTGGCCAAGGGTATGCATTTGATCAACTTTTGGTGCATCTAGTTGAGCGCGCCCACGCCCGGGGGTGATTGCGCTCTCATCGGGCGGCGCATCACGCACCCACCAAACTACTGCTTTCTGGACCACTCGGCCGAGATTGGCCCGACGACTGCCGTCGGGCCTTTGGCGCGCCTTAATCGTTATAAATCGTAGCCACGCTCATTGTGTTGCGTTAAATCCAAACCTTCGGTTTCCTCGTCTTGAGACACGCGAAGACCCAGCATCCTGTCAATCAGCTTGAGTAAAATAAAGGTCACAAGGGCAGTGTAGATGCCGCTGGCAAGCACACCAATCAACTGAACCTGGAATTGACTGGCTATGGTCATGCCCTCAGCAAGCCCCTGCCCACTAAAGACGCCAAGCCCAGCGCTGGCAAACACCGCTGCAAGCAAAGTCCCTAGAGCGCCGCCTACACCGTGCACCGGAAACACATCGAGTGAGTCATCAATTTTTAAACGCTGTTTCAAAAAGACCGTTGCGTGGTAACAAACAAATCCAGCCAGAATTCCAATAATGAGTGCGCCCCCTGGGCCAACATATCCCGACGCCGGCGTAATTGTTCCGAGACCTGCCACCATACCCGTAACTGCGCCCAGCGCGCTTGGGCGACCAAACTTTGTCCACTCACAGGCCATCCAGGTCAGCGCGCCCGCCGCGGCCGAAACGTGGGTCACGAGCATTGCCATACCCGCATCACCATTGGCGGCCAGAGCGCTACCGGCGTTAAAACCAAACCAACCCACCCAGAGTAATCCTGCGCCGGTAATGGTCATCGTCATATTGTGCGGCGGCATCGGTTGATTCGGAAAACCATGCCTCGGCCCCATGACCATAGCAGCCACAACCGCGGCAACGCCGGCGGTCACGTGAACGACGGTTCCGCCCGCGAAATCAAGAAGGCCCATCTCATACAGCCAACCACCGCCCCAAACCCAATGAGTGATCGGCGCATACACGACGAGTAGCCAGAGCCCTGAAAAGACTAGCATTGACGAAAACCGCATCCGCTCAGCAAAGCCACCAACGATCAGCGCCGGCGTGATAATGGCAAACGTCATTTGGAACATCGCAAACACCGATTCGGGTATGTCCCCAACCATTGCGCCTTCCGTTACGGACCCCATCAAAATGTTGTCAAAACCGCCAACGAACCCATTGCCCTCGGAAAAGGCCATGGAATAACCAACAAATAGCCACAGCAGCGACGCAACACAGGTCACTGCAAAGCATTGCAACAGGATCGATAAAATATTTTTAACCCGAACCAAGCCTCCGTAAAATAGAGACAGCCCCGGCAACGTCATCATAAGGACCAAAGCCGTGGCGGTTAAGATCCAAGCGGTGTTCGCGCCATTGAGTCCGTCACTGGCAAAGGTAGTTGACGGTAACAGCATGGACAGTGCTGCTAGTTTCCAAATTAGTTTGCTCATAGCTCTTCCCTGATTTTTCTTATTTGCACAAAAATACGCAAAAATTGATTAAGCCGCTGTCTAAAAAATCACTTTTTGCCGCGTCTCATTTCACTCGCAGACTTATTTCACCGCTTAGTCCCCGAATAGTTGCCGATCCCTGGCTTCTAAAGCTCGCCTCGCGCCGGATTTACGAACCGGACACCAGATCCTCTGTGAACCAAAATTCTATCGCCTTAAGCAAAGCCTGCCAAGTCAAGCCCACCAAAGCTTCCATCAAAGGGCGCGCTGAGTGTTCTCATTCAAAGACTAACAAACTGCTTTGGCTTGAAATCACGATAGTCGGCCCCAAAGTCTGGTTTACCAGAAAACCAAATAACCAGCGGAACATTTAACATCCAATGCGGTCTATAGATCGCGCTTAGGTTAACCTTAGCAACCACACCTTAGAATCATTAAAACGAGTTACCTGCTATGAATCATCTCGCACCGATCCAAGTTCTTAGACAACATCTTTCAGAACAAATTGTGGGTCAACGCCTCCTGGTCGATCGATTGCTGATGGCCCTGCTGGCTGATGGCCATCTACTGGTCGAGGGTGCGCCCGGACTGGCAAAAACAAAAGCCATTAAAACCTTGGCAAATTGCGTTGAAGGCTCATTCCAACGCATCCAATTTACGCCGGATTTACTGCCATCGGACGTAACCGGCACTGAGATTTACCGCGTTCAGGAGGGTACTTTCGTCTTCCAAGAGGGGCCTATTTTCAATCACTTAGTACTCGCCGACGAAATAAACCGAGCTCCGGCAAAGGTTCAGTCAGCACTCCTTGAGGCCATGGGCGAACGCCAAATCAGTAATGGCAACAACACCATGGCCCTGCCCGAGCTGTTTCTTGTAATGGCCACCCAAAACCCGATTGAGCAAGAAGGCACCTATCCGCTACCTGAAGCGCAACTGGATCGATTCCTCATGCATGTCTTGGTCGACTACCCGGATGCTGATGCGGAACATAGCATCTTGCGCATTGTCCGCCATGAGCAGCGCGTAAAGCAGCAATCCGCGCAAGGCGCACAACGTCTTGTCACTCAAGCCCAAATATTTGCAGCTCGTCAGGAAGTGCTCGATTTACACATGGAGACGGTTGTCGAAAACTATATTGTTGAACTGGTTATGGCGACTCGTAACCCTAAGCACATCGATCCGGAACTCGCTGATTGGTTAGAATATGGCGCATCCCCTCGAGGCACCATTGCCCTTGATATCTGCGCGCGCAGCCATGCCTATTTGCAAGGCAAAGATTTTGTCACTCCCGACGACGTTCAGGCCGTTGCCTTTGACGCTTTGCGACACCGATTGGTTTTGAGCTTTGAAGCGGAGGCGGCTGGCGTGACAACAGATGACGTTATCGAGCGCCTGTTATCTCGCGTTGCGACGGCTTAATCCAATGCAGGCAGGTAACCTTCCACAGGCGGTTTCCGGCACTGGCGCCTATGCCTCTCTGGATGACCTTATTGGCTTGCGCCACACCGCGCGTCGTTTGGCGTTGCCGCGAAATCAAACTGCTACCAACCCAATGACCGGGCAACTACGCTCAAAGCATCAGGGCCGCGGGATGGATTTCAGTGAAGTCAGACTATACCAAGCCGGAGACGACATCCGCAGCATCGACTGGAAAGTGACAGCAAGAACCTCCAAGACGCATACCAAGGTCTTTCAAGAAGAACGAGAAAGACCCGTTCTGATTTTACTAGATCAAGGACCGAGTCTCTATTTTGGCTCTCAAGTGCGGTTTAAATCCGTAGCTGCAATACGCTTAGCCGCTCTTCTAGGTTGGACAGCCCTCGACCAAGGCGACCGAGTTGGCGGCATCGTGTTTAACGATCAAACCCATCTTGAGACCCGCCCAAGACGAAGCCGAAAATCGCTTCTACGACTCATCCACGACAGTCTCTCGTTTAATCAGAGCTTGGGAAAAACAACGCACAACAGCCAGCACAATCAGTTTTCCGACATGATTCAAGCAGCGCAAAGAACCAGCCGACACGGCAGTCTGATTTTTATCATCAGCGATTTTTCTAACTTTGATGCTGATATCGAAACCCGGCTCAAGCAACTTGGTCGGCATAACGACCTTTATGGCATCCAGATCATTGACCCACTCGATCGAGAATTACCCGCGCCCGGGCGATACAGCATTACGGATGGAGCGGGGATTCAAGAGATCGATACCCGATCGAGGCAAGCAAGGTCGCGCCACGCTGCGCAATTCGAAACCCGAAAACGCCAAGTGCAGCACGCTTTTCAGAAAGTACAAGGACGGTTCACCCAAATCGCGGCCTTTGAGCAACCCGATGATTATCTGCCGAACTTTTTTGATCAAAGAGGCTCGCTTTAATGCTGTCTTCAGCGCCAGCCGTAACCACACCGCCGGCCGCGCCTAGTGTCCTGCCGGGGGCCATGCCTGCCGCCGCAAATGAAGATCCTCTGGCACAGCTTCGGGATATTCATCTTCCGCAAACCGTAGCCGACTGGCCCCCAGCACTGGGTTGGTGGTTGCTTGCGGGACTGGTTTTATTCGGGCTTTTTTGGGCCATGCGCGCGCTTTATCGGCGCTACAAAAGCAACGCTTATCGCCGAATTGCACAGCGCGAACTCACAACCATTGCCGCTGAGTACACGAAAGATGAGGACGCAAGGCGCGCGCTCACCGCATTACAAATCTTGATGAAACGAGTAGCAATCACAGCCTTCAATCGAGCAGAGGTTGCCGCACTAACCGGCTTGGCCTGGACCCAGTTTCTGGATGCAACCAGCAAAACGAGTCGATTTTCGCTTGGTCCGGGCGAGCTCCTGATCGATGGGCCCTACGAGAGGACCCAGGATCTCTCCCGCATTGAACTCACCGCACTGTTTTCACTCTGCGCTGAGTGGCTCGAAAATCATACGCGGACGGGCAAGGTGGTAACACCCGCAGAAAGCGAGCACATCGCATGATTGAGTTTGGCTGGCCTTGGTTTTTTTATCTGTTACCTCTACCCCTGCTCGCCTGGCTGCTACCGCGAGCCAATCGGCAAGAGGCGGCGCTGAGAACACCAAGTTTTAATCGTCTAAAGAGCTTAGCGGCCGAATTAGAACCGCGGTCTAGCCGACTGCTTTGGCGAAGCCTCGTGCTGCTGCTTTGGCTTGCCACTATTCTAGCTGGGAGCCAGCCTAAATGGGTTGGCGACCCAATCACCCTGCCAAGCAGCGGTCGAGATCTATTATTGGCCGTGGACATCTCAGGCTCAATGGGTACAGAGGACATGAACTTAAACGGCCAAATGGTCACCCGTCTTGCCGCAGTTAAAGCTGTAGTCGGTGAATTTGTAGAACGAAGGCGGGGCGATCGCTTAGGCCTCATTTTGTTTGGCAGCCAGGCCTATTTGCAGGCGCCACTTACCTTCGACCGCAAAACCATCAACACCTTGCTGACAGAGACACCGCTCGGTATTGCCGGTGGAAAAACCGCAATCGGCGACGCCATCGGCTTGTCAGTGAAACGCCTGCTAGATCGGCCCGCGGCCAATCGCGTGCTCATTCTCCTGACCGACGGCGTCAACAATGTCGGCGAGGTGTCCCCCATCCAAGCCGCAAAACTTGCAGCACAAGAAGGCATCACAATTTATACCATTGGTTTTGGCGCGGACCAGATGGAAGTCTCTGGCCTTTTGTTTAATCGCACGGTGAACCCGTCGGCAGAACTCGATACCGAGACCCTAACGGAAATTGCGGGTCTTACCGGCGGGATCTACCAAAGAGCGCGCTCAACGCAGGAACTGGCAAGCATTTATCTCGCCCTCGACGAACTCGAGCCGATTGAGGTTGATCAAGAAACGTATCGCCCCGAAAAATCACTCTTTTTCTGGCCACTGGGCAGCGCCATCATCTTGAGCTTGTTTGTCGCGGGGGTTTGGCTAATCAAAACCACTTTCGCCGAGCGCGCGTTCTCGCCAAAGGATGATGCTGAGGTGACCTCATGAATTGGATCGCAAACTTTCATTTCATCCGGCCAGAGTGGCTGCTTGCCTTGATTCCCGCCATCATGATCGCGGTACTGCTCTTTAGGCGCTATGAAAGGTCGTCTGCTTGGGCCGACACCATTGATCACGAACTGATGCCCTTTCTGCTCGTTCAGCCGCCAAAGAAACCGAGCGTCAATCCACTACCGATCCTCCTGCTCGCCTGGGTGCTCTCAATCCTTGCCGCTGCGGGCCCAACCACTGAGAAAATTCCCCAGCCGATTTTGGAACGCGAAGATGCTTTGGTTATCGTCTTAGATTTAACATGGTCCATGTATGCCTCGGATGTCACGCCAAGCCGGCTTATTAACGCCAAACGCAAAATTACCGACCTGCTGATGGCCCGAAAAGAGGGCACGACCGGGCTAATTGTCTTTGCGGGCGATGCACACGCAGTCTCGCCGCTCACGGATGACAATAAGACGATCCTCGCGCTGCTATCAACCCTCGGCCCGGAAATGATGCCAGCGCCCGGCTCAGCCCTTGCGCCGGCGTTAACATTGGCGCGAAGCCTGTTCGTTTCTGCGGGTGCGGCCACCGGCCGAGTTCTGGTCATTACCGATGAAGTTCGGGATCCGCAGGCAGCCTTGCGCGCCGCGAGCGCGCTGAGCAATCAGTACCCCTTATCCCTGATGATTGTGGGGACTCAAAGCGGCGCGCCTATTAGGTTGCCCCAATCGATGGGCGACAAGTTTTTGAAGGACACCCAGGGCAGCTTGGTCATTCCCGCCGTCAACTTTGATGATATCAATCGTTTTGCCAACGCCAGTGGCGCGGCGTTAACAGAACTAAACCTTTTGAACGACGATTTATCCGTCTGGCTCGAGCCGCCAAACCGGCTGGATGACTCATTTCGCGTCGTCGAGCGCGACTTCGACCTTTGGGAGGAGCTCGGCCCTTATCTCATTTTAATTTTGATCCCGCTTGCCATCCTTGGGTTTCGTCGCGGCTGGCTATGGGGACTCGCGTTCATTATTTTGATGCCCGCGGATCAGGCTGTGGCTGCCGGTTTTTGGACCGACCTTTGGAAAACGCGCGATCAACAAGGGGCAAGTGCCCTTGAACTCGACGCGCCTGAAACTGCGGCAACGCTGTTTGAAGATCCTGCTTGGCGCGCCACAGCCCACTATCGAAATCAGGACTTTAAGGCCGCTGCTAAAGATTTTGCTACGAGCACGGGGGTTGAGAATGATTACAACCGGGGCAATGCCCTCGCCCGCTCCGGGGATTTGGAGGGCGCCCTCGCCACCTTTGATCAAGTGCTGGCCAGCGACCCCGAACATGAAGATGCGGCCTTTAATAAAGCCTTGATCGAGCAACTCCTCGAGCAACAAGCACAAGAGCAAGATGCCTCCGACCAAAGCGAAGGCGGTGAGCAGAATCCGCAAGACGGCAGTCAAGGAGAAGAAAACCAGGCGTCCGGTGAGCAAGATCCATCGCAAGATGCGCAGAGCCAAGAAGATAGCGACAGTGCTGATGACTCCGAGGCATCAGCCGAGGAACGCGAGCAGACGGCCGCCGAGCAAGCCAAAGAGGATCAAGCTCAGGAAGGTGCTGAGACCCTACAAGAAACGGATGAGGCCTTGGATCCAGAGGAGGCGCAAGCCTTAGAACAATGGTTAAAACGGGTGCCGGATGATCCCGGCGGTTTGCTCAGGCGGAAATTTGAACAACAATTTGAAGAGCGGGTCCGTCAGGGCGAAATAACGCGACAAGATTTTGAGAGGAATTGGTAATGCGACGAGGTCACGTAGCGCTCTTAATTTGGCTATTGAGCATTAGCCCCCTGTTACATTCGGCGGTGACAGCTACCGTTGATCAAAATCAGATCAGCGAATTTGATGTATTAACCCTTACAATCCGAGTCACCGACCAAGGGAGTACCGAGCCGGACTTCCAAGCGCTCGAGCGCGACTTCACGATAATTAATCAGCAGTCCCAACAAAATTCATCAATTTCGCTGATCAATGGCCGACAGACCAGCCGGTCTTACATCGACTATCAGGTCACGCTGAGGCCGAAACGTCAGGGTAACCTTCTCGTCCCGGCCTTGACCGTCGGCACCGAGCGGACCAATCCAATTGGGATCCGGGTGGTTGCTCAATCGCAAGCTGTGCGAAACCAGATGGCGCAGATTCTGTTCTTTGAAACCCTAGTGGATCGGGAAGAAGTTTACGTCCAAGCGCAGTTGCTCTACACCGTTCGACTGTACTACGCCGACTCGATTTCGGGCGATTTCCCAGCAGCACCGGATTTGCCGAATACGATGGTTGAGATTATTGAGAATGAACGCCGCTTTGAAACCGTGGTCAATAATCGGCGGTATTACGTTTTGGAAAAACGCTACGCCATCTTTCCGCAACAAAGTGGCCCGTTAAACTTGGCACCTGAGACCTTCGTGGGCACCCGGGGGCGGGGCGGTCTATTTTCTTCCAGGGAACGGGTCAATGCCGTGTCTTCGGGTCACAGCCTCAGCGTCTTACCCGTGCCCGCGAGCTTTCAAGGCAGGCGTTGGCTGCCAGCCCAAAGTCTCGCCATCGACGCCGTCCTAAACCGGCCCGATTCGCCTTTGGTGGTTGGGGATCCAATCAATCGAGTCGTAACCCTCAAAGGCGCCGGTGTCACCGCCGCTTTGCTGCCGGAGCTTCGCTTTGAGGACACCGCTGGGGCACGGCTGTATATTGATCAGCCGGTGGTGGAAGAACTGGCAAGCGAGCAGGGTCTGGCCGCTGAATCCGTGGTCACAGTTGGCATCGTTCCGACCGAGGCAGGCACCCTCGCCTTGCCAGATATCACCGTTTATTGGTGGAATACTGAAGATCGGCGGCAAGAAGTGGCTGTGCTACCGGGGATAAACCTTGCCATTGGAAACGCGCCGAAAACCGCCCCAACCTTGGGCACACCCAGTGTGACCCAGCCACCGAGCATTGATAATGCCGAGATTCTACTGCTGAGACAGCAGCTACAATGGACCATCTGGATTGCCATCATTCTGCTGGTGGCCTGGTTGTTGACGCTTTTAGCGTGGTTCAAAAAGCCCGTGAAAGCAAAAACCGCACCGCGCCCAGCCCCACCTCAATTCGAATTGGGACCTTTAACCCGAGCGATCAAACTTGGTGATCCTCAGAAAACGTATTCGGAACTCCAGCGCTGGCGGCGGCATACCTTCCCGAACACAACCGCGATGGCCAGCCTGACAAAAGATTACCCGGAGCTCGAAACCCCTTACAGAGCCCTCGAGGCTACGATTTATCAGACCGGTGAGGGCGGCGACTGGCGTAGCAGCGATCTGCTTGCCGTTGTCACCAAGTTATCCGCCCTGCCCCACGCTAACGCGACGGCAAGCCCTTTACCCGAGCGCCTTAACCCGGGACTTTGACCCTACCGAGCCTTTGACGCGGAGACACGCTCAACGCTTGCGCAAAGCATGCCTCCGGCTGCTGGCCGATTGAAAATCCGATCAGGCCAAAGTTTTGGTGACGACCTCAAAGACATCCGGCGACAACTCGCCTGAATCCAAAATCATTTGAAGCGCGGCTTGCATCCCAGCGCCATATTTTGGATCAAACTTTCGCCATCCCGTGAGAGGCCCCAACATCCGAGCCGCCATCTGGGGATTAAATCCATTGAGGGCAATCACGGTTTCCGCAAGCAATCGGTAGCCGGCACCCCCGGCTTCATGAAAAGCACCGATGTTCATCGCAAAGCCGCCCAACACGCTGCGCATCCGATTGGGCGTCGTTAAACTAAAGGCTGCAT
>Ga0233426_10000172_pt1 | contig 74502 bp, 72 predicted proteins | sample SI_118_April2016_6_FD_179875 | JGI IMG/M metagenome (GOLD analysis project Ga0233426, IMG submission 179875) | Seawater microbial communities from Saanich Inlet, British Columbia, Canada - SI_118_April2016_10_MG | ecosystem: Environmental > Aquatic > Marine > Inlet | place: Canada: British... | reverse complement strand
AATTTTGAATTTTTTCAATATCAAACTGCACTTGTAATTCTGGTTCTCGTTGTCCAGTCGATTGCACTCGGTCAACACCAGGAATACGTGCTAAATCTTTCTCCAATGTTCTCGCTTGTCGACGTAAATTTTCATCATCGGCAGGGGCGGAAACAACAACGGATGCTGTAGGAAAGGCATTAGCTGAAGTTAATTCAACAATATAAGGGCTTTCAACTTGAGCAGGTAATTGGTCTTCAATATTACTTATTTCACGACGAAGATCAGCCATTCGCTTTGTAAATTTTTGCTCGTCCATGTCGTTGAATCGTACAGTTATACTGGACAACCCTTCACGACTTGAACTAGAAACAAACTTTATATCCTGAATACGCTCTAACGATTCTTCGATAACATCGGTAATTTTTTGCTCAACATCGCGTGCCGATGCCCCAGGTAAAAATGTTGTTACTTGTACCCAGTTAAAATTTATTGACGGGTCTTGTTCTCGTGGTAATTGCTGATAAACAATGACTCCCATCACTAAAATGAGTACAAAAGCTAAATTCGTTAACACATGATTTTGAATAAGATTACGTAGCCACATATTCAAAACCTCCTATTGGTTAACTATTGATTTTTTGCTGGTTTTATCTTTTTTCATCAACGAGACTTTTTCACCATCAAGTAAGCCAAGTCTACCTTCAATAATGAGTAATTTGTTTTGTTCAATCGAGTAAGGAACTGGGCGCCCTTCTTCTGCTGAATCTACGGCAATAAATTGAGCATTTTGACCATTCAAAATGAAAAATCCATTTTTACCACCTCTAGATTGTAGCAAGTGCGCAGGTAAATGTGCTTGACCACTGAGCCAGCGTAATCGTCCTGAACTGCCTGCAACAGCGCTACGATCTTCGAAATTGAATCGAGCTTCTCGGCTACGCGTGTTTTTTTCAACTACCGGAATAAGTGTGCGTAAAGAGAGCGAGTAACTTTGCTTATCTACGGAAAAGACATAGCTGTCGGCGGCTAAGAAACTGACTTGATCATTGAGGGATATTTTTCCTGAGACTTGTAAGTTATCAAGCTGCAATAATTCAACCACTGACTGTCCCATGGCTAACATTTCTCCTTCAGCCGCAAGACGTTTGGTTACAATACCTGCGAAAGGTGCATTAATTTGACAACGGCTGACATTTTTTTTCGCCAAAGAATGTCGCGACTCTAGTGCTAATGATTGTGCTTGAATTTCATTAATCGTTGTTTGTCGTCGGTCGAGTTCCACCTCGCCTATATTATTTTGTTTAGCTAACTTATTACCTCGATTAAGTTCACGCTGTGCAAAGGCTAATTGCTTCGACAACAACTGTGTTTGAGCTTGTTCTGCAGAAAAAAGTAATGTCGTATTATAACAATCAAGTTCCGCTAATAACTGTCCTTGTTGAACTTCGTCACCGACATTCACACGTATTTTTTTTAACAATGCGGATATTTCAGCAGGAATTTTACTTTGATTTAAAGCGACAACTTGCGCTGATGCATTGCGTTCAGGAAAGAGAATCAATGATTCTGCTTTCTGAACGGTAACAAATTTTTCAGCATATATTGAAGTGCTGAATATTGAAGCCGCTAGTACCACTGTAGAAAACACTAAATGAGAAAAGCGTATTGAAGAGAAAGTTGCACCGATAGTTTTCACGTTAAATGTCCCTATTAAAGAAAAAGTTATAACTTAAAAATTGTTATATTTTATTAAAGATAATTACATTATGTCATTGACCGACCGGTTGGTCACTATAATTTTAAAAGTAAATATAAAACAACCGAATCTCAATCACGCGATTGTCCTGTTACTCGAGTTCTAAGTAATGGATTAACAACAAGCTAAAATCTTGCCACAAGATTTTATAGGCCTGTTTGTCTTCAAAAACTTTAAGATGAAAATTAAAACCAATACAAAAAATATCAATCATTCTTATTGTTCTTTCAATTTTTTCTGGGGAGATATTGTCACCATAAAAGTTTTTAATCGCTGGCACTATTTGTCCACAGGCTCCATCAAGTAATTTCTGGCAGATAAGTTGATATTTTTTTTCGTGGATGCTTTTAGGTAAAAAGCCATAAAAGACATTCATAATAACTTTATCTTCTACCAGAATATTAATTTGATAATCTCCCAAAGCATCTAAATACTCAGCCATAGAGTCGAATTGTTCAATGGGCGTGCTTTGCATAAAGTCATCAGTGATTTTTTGCATCATTGCACTAACAACATCATCCAAACTTTTAAAGTGATGATATAACGTTCCCTTAGCAATGCCGGCAACGTTGACAAGCTTATTACTGGTTAACCCTGCAAAGCTTTCTTCTCCAACAATGGTAAAAGCCGCGGTAATTATTTTTATTCGAGTGGCTTGAGCCGTTTCTTTTCGTGTTAAGACCATGAAAATTACACTTTAGGACATTAATGATGTAATTGTAGAATTCATAGACCGGTCGGTCAATTGATGAAGCCAAATTAAAGTAAATACAATAAAATTTAAAATTAAAAAAATTAATTAACCCTTTTTCATTACTCAATCGTTTAACTCTATACAAGCTTACACAAAACTCATTAAGCGAGACGCATATGAAAAAAGTACTTTCACTATCATTAATTACAGCCGCATTATTTATTGCAGGTTGTGCACAAGAATCTACTGAAAAAAAATCGCAGGCTGACAATACTTCAGCAATAAAAATATTACATACTGTAGAGCTAGCCGAGCCTGATACTAAAGAATCAATCGTAATAGAGCGGGTAAGCCAAGACCAAGAAAGTATGAAAGTCATGAGAACTGGAAATTCTAGCGTGATGGCTGCTCAACAATTTCAGAGTCGATCAAGAAATCTTACTATGTCGCCACCACAATATTTGCTTGAAGCGGATAATGAAAAATATAATCATCAAAAAAATAATGGCGTATTAATAGTAAGCGAACAACCTGTTTCAACCTTCTCGGTTGATGTGGATACCGCATCTTACGCCAATATAAGACGAGTTCTTAATCAAGGTTCTTTACCGCAACATGATGCTGTGCGAGTAGAAGAATTAATTAATTACTTTTCTTATGATTACCCTACTCCCACAAAAGAACCTTTTTCTGTATACAGTGAAATAGGCCCCAGTCCTTATAATGCCGACAAACATTTACTGCATATCGGCATTAAAGGTAAATCTGTGGCAGCAGATAGTAGACCTGCAGCTAACTTAGTTTTTCTTATTGATGTTTCAGGCTCTATGAATCAGGCCAACAAAATTGGGCTGTTGAAGAATGCTTTAAAAATGCTCACTAATCAGCTTAGCCAACAAGATAGCGTTGCTATTGTTGTTTACGCGGGTGCGGCAGGTACGGTATTAACACCAACACAAGGCGATAACAAACAAGCAATTATTGACGCGTTAGCAAAACTTACTGCGGGAGGTTCTACAAATGGCGGAGAAGGTATTGAAGCTGCCTACCGCTTAGCCCAACAGTCCTTTATCAAAGATGGCATCAATCGAATTATGTTGGCGACTGATGGCGACTTTAATGTGGGTACAACCGATAACCAAGCGTTAAAAAGTTTAATTGAAAGCAAGCGAAAGTCAGGTATTGATTTAAGTATTCTCGGTTTGGGTACAGGAAATTATAATGATGAATTGATGCAGCAACTTGCTCAAAATGGTAACGGTAATGCCTATTATATTGATACGTTAAATGAAGCACGTAAAGTCTTAGTAGAAGAGCTGTCATCTACTTTATTAACCATTGCTAAAGACGTAAAAATTCAAGTGGAGTTTAATCCGCAATTAGTCAGTGAATACAGACTTATTGGTTATGAAACACGCGCGCTGAATCGAGAAGACTTTAACAACGATAAAGTCGATGCGGGAGATATTGGTGCAGGTCATACTGTTACTGCGATATACGAAGTCAGTTTAACTAACAGCTCGAATAAGGCCAACGATCCTTTACGTTATCAAAATAACAGCAGTCAATCCGATGAAAATAAGAGTGATGAATTAGCCTTTTTACGCTTACGTTACAAAGCGCCAGAAGAAAAAAGTAGCGAATTAATTGAGATAGCGATTAACAAAAAACAGATAATTAACAAACTTGATGATACCAGTAATAATTATCAATTCTCTGCGGCGGTAGCTGGTTTTGCGCAACTGTTGCGAGGAGGAACAAACCTTTCTACAATGGCGCTAGACAACATCATTCTTTTAGCACAACGAGGAAAAGGTGAAGACACACATGGTTATAGAGCAGAGTTCATTAATATGGTAAAACTTGCACAAGCATTATCACCACAACTGGTTGCTAACAATGAGTAATGGCTATTGAATCAAATCGCATTAACAGCTGAACATTCAAAGGAATCGGTAACTGATGAAGCCTTGATGCTTGCTTACGGAAAAGGCCAAGCATCAGCCTTTGATTCTCTTTATCAAAGGCATAAACAAGTCGTTTTTCGTTTTTTTGTTAAACAAGATTTATCCCTCGCTATTGCCGAAGAGCTTTGTCACGATACTTGGTTAAAATTAATTAATGCCAGAGAGAAATATCAACAGCAAGCTTTGTTTAGGACTTACCTGTTTACTATTGCCAGAAACACTTTGCTTGATCATTACAAGAAAAAAAACACGCAAAATGAAGTAAACCATACGAATAATTATACTGATAACAACTCTGATAAAGAAGAGAGTAACACTTACGTTAATCATAATGGTTTATCTGAAAAAATAGCAACACATTCGATTTGTGAAGAACAACAAAAAGAACAATTACACTTAGCGCTATCTCTCAATATCGCATCTTTACCATTAGACCAACGAGAAGTCTTTTTGTTGAAACAGGAGTCTGGTTTTTCGATCGAACAAATTGCACAAATAACAGCGCAGCATCAAGAAAAAGTAAAAAGCAGTTGGCGTTATGCCTTAAAACGTTTACGTAAGGGGTTACAGCATTATGTCAAATAAATACACAGACAATAACGACAAACAAACTCATACTTCTCCTATGCACCAGCAAAGTGATGAAGCGTTTATCAATGAACTTTATAATGAAGTGTCAGAAGAAGATCAAAGCCAACCTAGTGAATTACTAGACCAACGTATTATCAACGCTGCACATAAAGCTGTTAATACGTCGAATAAGCCAAAAGGAAACAACAAATTCAAATGGTATTCAACACTCGCTACCGCAGCATCTTTAACACTTGTCATCAGCTTAGTTGTTTTACAGCAAAGCAACATACTACCTAATGAACAAGCTAATAACATGTTAAAGCAAGGTGTTGTTTTACAAAAGCCAATGGCATCAACCAGTGATAACGAGTCTTTTGCTGATCAAGAAGTTGTCGTTGAACAAATTGATTACCAAGCACAAGTGGGCTATTCAGCGATGCCGAGTCAAGTGGAAAACGCCATTGCTACGACAACTAAAATTTCTAACACAATTAAGATTGCAGCTAAAGAAAGAATGGTACGAGCCACACAATATGAAAAGAAGGCTCAGTTGAGCAAGCAAAAATCAACTGAGCGTATGATGGCTGAATCCCCAGTGTTTATGACACACTCCAATCAAATAGAAGAGATAAAGGCGAAAGAGGAGAAAACTGAAATAATTGATCTCTCTATTAAACAGCTTCAACAATACATACTGCTAAATAAGAACTTGAACGCTGAAGATCGATGGCTGTGGTCATTCGAGTCAGAAAACGACATTGAATATATCATTGATATTTTTCGCGATGAAGAACAATATATCCAGTATCGTTTAGACAAAGCTATTTTTAAAATCATTGAAATACCTTCTCAAGATTTAACAATACTTCCTTTAAACAGAAGCATTTTATCAAAAATAACAATTATAAAAGCAAACAATTAATAAATGTTTTTACTAAAACCATTCATCTTTAACTTTGCCATAATGAAAGTATCCCCATTGACCAACGCGTCTTAATGGCGCGAAAGGAAACTTGGGTAGTTCACAATTATATAAAGGGAGATTTGCTATTTTCGGGTCAATTGTTTTTTCAGCAACTTTTTCAGCTAAACGTTTACCCGCTTGCACCGAAAAAGACACACCTGAACCACAGTAACCCATACTATAGAAAACACTCTTTTTCTTATTTTGATAAATATGTGGTAAATCATCTAGCGCCATACAAATCCAACCAGACCATGCATATTGATATTTCAAATTTACCAGTGGTGGAAAACTTGTTTTTAACACCGCTAATAAACGTTGTGCGTAATAAGGATCCTCTGCAGACTTCCCTGTAATAGCGCCACGGCCACCAAATAGAATACGATTATCTGGCAGCTTTCGGTAATAGTATTTAAGTGCGCGTGTATCCATCACGACATTTGACGTTAAGAAATTACACTCGGCTAATTGTTGTTCTGACAATGGTTCAGTAACAATAATTTGCGACAATACTGGCAAAGTGCGGTCTGTTGTTAATGAATGAAAACCTTTAGGAGTATAACCATTTGTAGCGATTACTACTTTTTTTGCAGTAACAATACCTTTAGGTGTCACTAATTTTTGTTGATTTCCTTCATCTAAAACCTCTAATGCCGGAGAACTTGTATGTACTTTAGCGCCAGCCTCACGTGCTAAACGTTGGTATCCCCACGCAAGTTTCAGGGGATTTATACCAAAGCCGTCTTTATAACGAATTGCACCATAAGCATTTTTATCGTCCATGTATTGTTGACGCACTTCATTTCTAGTCAAAATCTCTACATCACTATTTTTGATGCCTGCAAATGTTTTCTGTTGAAGTTCAGCTTGGCTAATAAGTTCTGCTAATTTGCTTGGTTTGTGTGCAACCTTTAAAAACCCACGCTCTTGAACATCGCAATCTATACCTTCAGCGATCAGTGACTTTACCGTTTCTACGCCATCGCACATTTCATCATAAATGCCGCGCATCACTTCTTCACCCCATTTCTTCGCCATATCGCTATAAGATTTACGACCTGAAGACTTAAGAATAAATCCAGCATTTCTGCCACTACAGCCCCAAGCTGTTTGGTTAGCTTCAAGTACGTGTGCTTTAATGCCATGATCGCGAGCTAAATGTAATGCACAAGACAGCCCGGTATAACCTGCACCAATAATTGCTACATCAACATCGATGTCTTGACTTATTTCACCATCATCTTGTGGCGCATTATTTTGGACATCAGCATTTTCAGCCCAATAACTTTTAGGATATTCAACGCCACAACCAGGAGATTTATCGTGTAAGGGATCGTACATTTTTTTATAACTGCTTTAATGAAGAAAACCACAGAAACCTTACCGCAATTATTGTAAATTTGCTAAGCTGAATGTATAAAAATCACCTTTATTTAAACAAACATTCAAAATGACAAGACATAACGAAGAAGAAAAGTCTCAAGTATCCTATCGAGAGATGCAGCCTGCAGATTTTTCTGCTGTAATAGCTTTAGGGACGGCCGTACATGGCGCTGGTTATATCGATGATTCTATTATTATTACTTGGTATCAAAAGGGCCTATTAAAGACAAGTGAATCAGAAGAAGTTAATGCAAACTTTGTCGCTTACTATAATGAAAAATTGATTGGCTTTCGATTAACCTACGCCATTAATCAATGGGAAGTAGACCAATGGTGCAGTCCAGAATTATGGCCACAGCCCAGCAATAAAGTTTGTTATTTCAAATGTAATACCGTGGATGAAACCTATCGAGGATATGGTGTTGGTAGTCAGTTACTTAAATTATCGACGCAAGCAGCGGTCAAGCAAGGTGCAACTGCCGGTGTGAGTCATTTGTGGAAACAAAGCCCGGGGAACAGTGCTGTTAAATATTTTACCAAATGTGGCGGTATTCTTATAAAAGAACACGCTGACCGCTGGAATGAATTAAGCAAACAAGGCTATGAATGCCCTGAATGCGAAAATGAATGTCATTGCGCTGCTGCAGAAATGATCATTAACTTTAATATATGACCATCTCCTGCGTATTTAAAAGAGCTAAATATTAGCCAAATATTTTCTTGAGTAATGAAGGCGACGTATGAACTTCAAAGTCACTCTCAATATGAACATCTTCTTCAGTCTTATTTTCTTCAATATCAGTAAGTTTTAATGGTTGAAATTCTATAAGACTTGGGTATTCAACCGAAGCATTTTTATGTTCAAAATCTCCAGATGCGGGATTAAAACGATATTCATTTGCCCATTCTATTATATTTTCAGTAACCTGATTAATTGCATCAACAATGTATTTAACTTCTTTATCAGACGTTGTTGGATGAAATGATGCACGTATCCAACCGGGTTTTTCAGCGTAATCACCCATGTTAATTTTTTCAGTGATTTTATTAGATGTATCATGATCAACATTCAGTAAAATGTGGCCGTAAGTTCCGGCACATGAACAACCGCCACGCGTTTGCACGCCAAATTTGTCATTAAGTAAACGTACCACTAAATTATAATGAACATTAGGTATATAAAAAGAAACAATGGCCAAACGGTCTTGAACATTTTTTTCTAACATCACAACTTTGTCATTTTTTGCTAATTCTCCCATCACATAACTCGTAATTTCTTTTTCACGGGCGGTAATATTATCAACGCCCATAGCATTCTTTACTTTTATCGCTAATGCAGTACGAATACATTGTAAAAACCCCGGTGTTCCACCATCTTCACGCATTTCAATATTATTGAAAAAACTATGCTCCCCCCACGGATTTGTCCACGTTACGGTTCCACCACCGGGGTGATCTGGCACTTTATTTTTATAGAGTGCTTTATTGAAAATGAGAACACCTGAGCTGCCCGGTCCACCGAGAAATTTATGGGGTGAAAAAAAGATAGCATCTAACGCTTGCTTAGGATTTGTTGGATGCATATCAATATCAACATAAGGTGCTGAACACGCAAAGTCGACAAAACATAAACCGCCATGCTCGTGCATTATTTCTGCTAATTGATAATAAGGTGTTTTAATCCCCGTAACATTTGAACAAGATGAAAAGGAACCTATTTTTACTTTTCGGTCTTGATACTGTTCTAGTAAGAGGTTTAAGTGTTCTAACGACGGTAAACCTTGGTTGTCAGGATCAACAATTTCTAAGGTAACATCACATTCATACCATGTGGTTTGGTTTGAGTGATGCTCCATATGCGTAATGAAAACGACAGGTTTATCAGAGTCATCAAACTTCACTTGATCTTGCATACGTTCAGGAATACGTAAACCGAGAATACGTTGAAACTTATTTATAACCCCTGTCATACCTGCATCTGCCGTGATCAACACGTCGTTATCACAAGCATTTACATGGTGTTTTATAATTTGCTGTGCATCATGATAAGCATGAGTCATCGCACAACCTGTTAAGTTGGTTTCTGTATGCGTATTGGCAACAAAGGGACCTAAGGTATTCGTAATATAGTTTTCAATAGGCGCGTAAAGTCTGCCACTTGCTGTCCAATCCGCATAGACAATATCTAATTGCTGACCATTAATTTCATGTGTTAAAGATTGACCAATAATATTATTTCTAAAGGGAATAAAGTGATTTTCAAGTGACATGATTTTTAGCTCGCGGGTTGTTTTGATAAAATAATTCTAACAAAAAACCAAATACGAGTAACCAAAAACCAATAAAAACAACAAATACGCAAAATAGTTTCAGATAATTCAAATCAAGAGAAAAAATGTCTAATTTAAATGGCAATATGTTCGACTAACGAAAACTCATTTTTTAGAAAAAATGATGAAAGACCTGAGTTTGTCAGGTATTTAAGCTGATAAGTAAAACAATTCGTCTCACAAACCTATTTACTTCCAAAGAATTAAGTTAGCGTATAACTATTGATAACTACAAAAATTATATAAACATGAATTTTTCTTTAGGTCGATTACTGTCTGTCCCAGTGATTATGATTACACTTAGCGCTTGTCAAATAACGAATAACAATATTGATTCCACTCAGAATACAGCCAATGAACAATTTAATAGTGCTGTTAAGCAACTATTAGATCATCGCAACAGCAAAGGACTTTATAAACAAGACAAAGTCAAAAATGAAACCGTGAAGGAAAAACGTTATTGGCCTGATTTATCACCAAGAGCTTTAGAGAAGAAATATCAAGAACGAGTGGCCATAGCATCGGTGTTTGAAGCTATCAATCAAGATTCCCTCTCAGACGATAACAAGATTAACTATTCCATCATTAAAGCGCAGCTTGATAATAATGTTGCTAATTATCAATTTAAATCGCATTACATGCCTTTCAAATCAGAGTCAGGATTTCACTCAAATTTAAATTTTGTTATCAACAATACAACATTTAAAAAAGAAAAAGACATTGAATTATATTTAAACAAACTATCTGCGCTTCCTGAATATTTCGATCAAAATATTTACTGGATGCAACAAGGTTTGGCAACAGGAATTACTCAGCCTCAAGCAGTTTTAGTTGGATATGAGCAATCAATACTTGCCTTTATTCCTGCCTATGATGAAGATTCTGAGTTTCTTAAACCTTTTACCACAGCATCTACGTTAATTGACGCTAAGGTTCTGTCTGATAAAAAACAACAGCTTATTGAAATATTGAAAGCTAAAGTTATTCCTGCTTATCAAAACTATTATCATTTTTTTACACAAGAATATTTTCCAAACGCTCGGAAATCCATCGGCGTTTCTGAGACGCCTAACGGCAATGAATTTTATAAAAATCGTGCGAAACATTACACTACGACAGACATGACGCCTGAACAAATTCATGAACTAGGTTTAAGTGAAGTTAAGCGTATTCGAACAGAAATGGCTGAGATTATTGTAAAAACGGGATTTAAAGGGTCATTCACTGAATTCACTCATTTTTTACGTACTGACCCACAATTTTACGCCAAAACACCATTAGAGTTGATTAAAGAAGCGTCATATATTGCTAAACAAATGGATGCAAAATTACCGGCGTTATTTAAACATTTACCAAGATCACCTTATGGTGTTGCTCCGGTACCAGACAGCATTGCTCCTAAATATACTACCGGTCGCTATATTGGCGCGCAAAACGATAGTCAGCCGGGATATTACTGGGTAAATACTTACGCATTAGACAAACGTCCACTTTATGTATTGCCTGCGCTTACATTGCATGAAGGCGTCCCAGGGCATCATTTACAAATATCACTTAATGCCGAATTAGATAACTTACCTTCGTACCGCAGAAATGCTTATATTTCTGCCTTCGGTGAAGGTTGGGGGTTATATTCTGAATGGTTAGGTATTGAAGCAGGTATTTACCAAGATCACTACAGTAACTTCGGTCGCCTAACTTATGAAATGTGGCGTGCTGCGCGTCTTGTTGTTGATACTGGTATGCATGTTATGGGATGGTCAAGAGAACGTGCCATGAACTTTATGACCAATAACACCGCACTTTCAACACATAATGTAAAAACAGAAATTGACCGTTATATTTCTTGGGCAGGACAAGCGTTATCATACAAGATTGGGGAAATTACCATCAGAAACCTCCGCAAAAAAACGGAAGAACAATTAGGTAAAAGCTTTGATGTGCGTGAATTTCATCATCAAATATTGAAAAATGGCTCTGTGCCTTTAAACATACTTGAAGAGCAAATCAATGAATTTATTGAAACAACGTTAGTAAAAATAGCAGAGGAAGAAAATAAAAAAATAAAAGCATCATATTTAATGACAAAGATGCAAATGAAAGTTTCACAATAGGTCGATAGTATAGGCTGCGCGATGGGAGGGCAACATTAAAATTGTCAACCTCCCATCACTTGATATTAACTTAAAATGATAAACAGAAAACCCATACTAGTACCACAATAATTTAGAGGCTCTCTGGCAGCTTGCTTTGAGTGACTCTCATTAAATCTAATATAGATAGTGCCCCATATTAATATATTTTTTGCTTCTTAAGGCAGAATAAAATAACTGTTTATTATAACTTATCAACTGCTGCTGCAACCCCATTCATGCCTTGGTTTATTTCGACGAAAATACCATCTACTTGGGAAATCAGTTCCATTCCTGATTGTGATTTCTGCTGTGTTTCAAGAATATTTTTAGATAATGATGTTGATAAAGTTGTATTGTTTTTAACAACTTCGGATATTTCAGATGTTGAGGTACTTGTTCTTGAGGCTAATTGCCTTACCTCATCAGCCACAACAGCAAAGCCTCGACCTTGTTCGCCAGCTCTAGCAGCTTCTATTGCCGCATTTAAAGCCAATAAATTAGTTTGATCTGCAATAGATGAAATAGTGCTAACAATATTGCTTATTTTATCAGACTGATCGCTTATAGCTGCAATATCTTTAGCAACGACTTCTACATTATCGGTAATTTCACTCATGATAGAAACACTTTTTGCTAACACATCTTTGCCTTGATTTGATACTTGCTCTGTTTCTACTACGGTAGAATGCACAGCCTCTGATGCACTTTTTATGTTAGCCACTCTTTCTGTGACATCAGTCGCAAATTTAACTATACGAAGTAATTTACCGTCTTCGTCTAAAACGGGATTGTAACTTGCCTCTATCCATAAAACATTACCATGTGCGTCTCTTCGCTCAAACAAGCCCTGAACAAATTCACCGTTATTTAATTTTCTCCAAAAATCTTTATATTGACTACTGGCAACTAAGTCTGGTGCACAGAATATTTTATGATGCTTCCCTTGAACGTCAGAAAGACTATAACCAGTAGCATTTAAGAAGTTTTTATTCGCTTCAATAATTGTTCCATCTAATTCAAAAGATATTGTAGCAGTGGACTGATCTAACGCGTTTAATATACCATTTTGAATATTCGATTTTACAACAAAGTCTGTGATATCGCTGGCAATTTTTACAACAGAAGTTATGCGGCCATCATCATCTTTAACAGCATTATAACTAGCTTCTAACCAAATAAGCTCTCTATCCTTAGTGAAACGTAAGAATCTGTCACTAATAGATTGACCGGAAGCAAGGCTCTTCCAGAATTGCTTATATTCGTTTGATTCTGCGTAAAATTTATCGCAGAAAATACGATGGTGTTTACCTTTAATTTCATCAAGGGAATAACCAACCGCATTTAAAAAATTTGTATTAGCATCTAATATGACTCCATCCGGAGTAAAGGCAATAAATGCAACTGACTTTTTTAGGCTCTCTAAAATATTATGTGATTCAGAAGCTTCTATTTGCTTTGGTGAAGGCGTGTTATCTATTGTTTTTTTTGAAAAAAAGAAACCCATGTTCTATTCCTTTAACATATAAGTAAGTGTGATGATTTAATTGATTTATTCTCGTAATTTATAATTATAGTACAATAAAACTTTATAATGCGATTGTATTTAGTTAAAGGCCTTTAATTGACTAATTTATAGCTGTGCTTATTTTTTTTTAGTTTTTTTTCTTGTTCTATTCATTTTCGTAACTGGTTTCTTTTTCTTGACTTGTATAGGCGCTTTTGAAAATTCTTTATGAAAAGGCTGCTCTGTAACAACAGGAATGATTTGTCCGATGCTATTTTCAATCGTCGTTAATTGCCTTATATCATTTTCTACAGCAAATGAAATAGCCATTCCACTTTTCCCTGCACGCGCAGTTCGTCCGATACGATGTATATAGTTTCTTGGATCTTCTGGAAGATTATAATTAATGACTAACGTAATATTATCAACATCAATTCCACGAGCAGCAACATCAGTGGCAACTAATACTCTTAAATTAGAATCTTTAAAATTTTGTAACGCTTCCTCTCTCACTGCTTGTGTTTTACCACTGTGAAGGCTTGCGGCGGTTATTGATGCTTTTTCTAATGCTTTAACAATGATGTCAGCACCAAACTTTGTTTTACAAAAGATGAGCACTTTTTCAAAGTCAGGGTTTGTCAGAATATTAAATAACAAAGGGACTTTATTCGATTTATCAAGATGGTATACACTTTGATTAACCAAGTCGATAGTAACCGTTTCAGCAGTAATTTGAACTTTTGTTGGCTCTGTTAATATTGCTTCTGCAAGTATCTCTATTTCAGCAGGCATAGTTGCTGAAAATAATAGTGTTTGTCGGTTCTTTGGCAGTTTAGATATGATAGTTTGAACATCATTAAAAAAACCCATATCAAGCATAGTATCTGCTTCATCTAATACAAAGACTTCTAACGCCTGAAAATTTATATCGCCCGTTTCAATTAAATCCAATAACCTTCCAGGGGTAGCCACTAAAATATCAAGTCCAAGTGCGATCGCGTCAACTTGACCTTGTCGTCCGACACCACCATAAACAACCTTAGTTTTAAGCCCTAAACCATCAGAGTAGTCATCAATATTTTGCATTATTTGCGAGGCAAGTTCTCTCGTGGGTGTCAGTATGAGCGAACGCGTGCTCTTAGCGTTGATATCTATCTTATTTCGACCAAAATTATTGATAATAGGTAATGAAAAAGCCGCAGTTTTTCCTGTTCCTGTTTGCGCTATACCAATAAGATCATTCCCATTAATAAGCGTTGGGATGCATTCTTTTTGGATAGGTGTGGGCTGTTTATAACCTTTCAGATTTAGACGGTCAATAATTGACTCTAAAAGTGAAAATTCTTTAAATTCTGACATGCTGCCTCGGTATTCTTTAATCAATGGACATTATTGTAACAGAATGACCTAACAGAATGCTTTAACATATTTAATACCTATTCAAGCTATTGTCTTTACTAAGGTATACGTTATGAACTTAAAAGTTAGCGCTTATCTGGATATAAAACTTTACAGCCGTATTAAAGTAACTGTTGAGAGATGCGTAATATAAATAACTTATCAATCACTACAAACAGGACAATCAGCCTGTTTTTTCAAACTAAACTGTTGCCATTGATTCGATAAACCATCAAACATATTCAGCTGATTAATGTGAATTGCATTACCCGTTAGAAGCTTTATTGCTTGTAACGATTGCATACCTGCAACAATTGCTAATACTGGACCGACTATACCCACTGTTTGACAATTGTTCGTTGGAGCCTTTTCAGTGGCTGGGAATAAGCATTGATAACAAGCACTTTCTGGGTTTCTAGGATCTACCACCAATTGTTGGCCGTCAAAACCCGTGGCGGCACCAACAATTAATGGCGTTTTTTTCTCGACACATACTTGGTTCAATAAATAACGCGTTGCAATATTATCGGTACAATCAATCACCACATCAACCTGTTCAATATAATAGTTAGCCAATTCGGCATCAAGCATTTCATCGACCACTTCAATGACAATTTCACTATTATGTTGTTGTAACTTTTCTGCGCCAACGTCTGCTTTATTATTGCCGACATCGCTTTCGGTGAATAATATTTGTCGCTGTAAATTAGTGATGTCAACTTGGTCACCATCAGCAATAAATAATGTACCAACACCTGCGGCAGCTAGATATAAGCTCACCGGATTACCCAAGCCGCCCATTCCTACAATTAATACTTTAGCTTCTCGTAAAGCTAATTGACCGCTTTCACCAATTTTATTAAGCATAATTTGTCGGCTGTAACGTAATTGTTCGTTTTGAGATAACATGAGCAAAATAGTTTCCTAAAGAAGATGAATAGCTTTACATTAACGCAGTGAGCGAACGGCATTAGCTTTAAATTGGATAAATAGTCTTTGATCCAAGGTTAGCGATAGACGCTTAGCTGACCAAGTAGTGATCGTAACAAAGAAGTTTTGCCCTGAACAATTCACAGTTATCAGCATTTGATCTTTACTTGTATCAAGTGCCGTTATTACACCCTGTAAGTGATTAACAATAGAACTTTCGATAGGCTCATGTAAGGTGATACTAATATCACCCGCTGCAATGATGCACCGAACTTGTTTGTCCGTATTAGGTTCATGCTCACAAGTAATAAATATTTGTTGTTCACCTAACGCTAAACTTGTTAAACCGTACTCAGGTAAATGCTCTTTCACCGATAGTGACAAACTGGTTTGATGCAATATTTCATTATTGGTAGTCAGTTGATGGATAACGTGATGAATATCACCATGATGAGTCACTTCTCCTGCAGAAATCACAAGTAACTTATCAGCAAGCTGTTGTATTTCATCTAACGAATGGCTGACATATAACATCGGTAAATTTAGCGTTTTCTTCACTTTTTCAAGTAAAGCCAATAAGACAATTTTGTTTTTATCGTCGAGTGCGCTCAAAGGTTCATCAAGTAATAATAATCTTGGCTCAGCTAATATTGCTCGCGCTAACGCAACACGCTGTTGTTCGCCACCAGAGAGTTGAGTAACGGCTTTATCGAGTAATGTATCAAGCTGTGTTAGCTCAACTATTTCTGAAAATTTTAGAACACTATTTTTATTACGCTTTTGTCCATAACGCAGATTTTCTTCAACACTCAAATGAGGGAACAAACGGCTGTTTTGAAAGACTAAGCCTATATTGCGATCTTGTGCGGCAACAAAAAGTTTTGCTTCGCTATTTAATAATTCATCATTATTTAGTGATAATTTACCAGTTGCTTGTTTTTCAAGCCCAGCGATCGCTTTCAATAAGGTTGACTTACCTGAGCCTGAATGGCCAAAAATTCCAGTAATACCAGTAAGCGATATGTTTTCATCAATAGATAATGAAAAATCGTCATGTTGAACGGTCAAGTTGAGGTTGAGTTCAGGCATTAATTTAGGTATTAATTTAGGTATTAGTTCAGCCATGAGTAACCCTCTTCGATCTAGTCTGATTATGCTTAGCAGGACGATTAAGCAAATAAATCAACGATAATAAAACAAGAGAAGATATGACTAAACTGATTGAAATAATATGAGCTTGGGCATAATCAAACGCTTCTACATGATCAAATAAGGCGATTGAAAGCACACGGGTTTCGCCGGGAATATTACCGCCAATCATCAATACCACACCAAACTCCCCTACCGTATGAGCAAAACCTAAACTGGCTGCGGTAATAAAACTCGCTTTGGTAATCGGTAAAACAATCGTGAAAAAACGATCGAATGCGTTAGCGCCTAACATAGCTGCAGCTTCTAATAAGTCATCGCCCAATTGTTCAAAAGCTTTTTGCAGCGGCTGAACAACAAAAGGCAATGAATACAGCACAGAACCAATAACAATGGCCGAAAAGCTAAAAGCGAGCTGCTGACCTGTCGCTTGTTGCCAAAGTTGCCCAGGTAAATATTGCGGTGAAAATACCAATAATAAATAGAAACCTAGAACCGTCGGAGGCAAAACTAAAGGCAGTGCCACCAACGCCTCAATAAATACTTTTGCCCTACTTTGCATTTTTGCTAAATACCACGCCAGCGGTGTGCCAATTAACATTAAGATAATAGTGGTTAACCCCGCCATTTTTAGCGTGGTGATCAGTGCAAGAATATCAGGATGGGTATTATTCAATAGTATTCCCTTCTTCTTTAATTTGGCTCAGTGTCAAATATCCTGAATCAGCAATAAACTGCTGACTTTGCTCACTCATTAAAAATTTAACAAAACGTTGTGCCTGTGGGATAAGTTGGCTTTGCTTTAAAATCACCAGTTGCTGTTCTATGGGCTGATATAAACGTGCGGGAATTATCACACCTTTAAGATTATTGAGGATGAGTTGACTATTACTGACAATACCTAAGTTTAACGCTTGAGAACGTGTTTGCTGAAAAGTTTGACCAATATTAAGACCTTGAATCAAACGTGTTTTATAACTATCCCACACTTGTAAGTTTTCTAAAACTTGCTTCGCCGCTTTGCCATAAGGGGCAATTCTAGGGTTAGCAATGGCAAGGCGTTGCTTATTATTTTTCAAGGCTGTAAATGGATCTGCAGCAATTTCATGTGTTGCTGACCAAAGCGCTAATTGTCCATAAGCATAGGTTTGTTGGCTACCAATTAAAGCTAAACACGCTTCTGTTAATAATTCTGGCCTTTCTCGGTCAGCCGATAAGAACAAGTCAAAAGCAGCGCCATGTTTAATTTGTAGGAATAAGGTACCGCTAGAGGCTGGGATGATAAGTGGATTGGGAAATTTTATTTGATCAGGATTATAACGCGCTAATAATTTTTTTAAGGTTGGTGCAAAATTCGAAGCGACGGCAATCCGCAAGGGCTCTTCATCTACGTTTTTTTCATGGAGACTTTCTGTGTTTTTAGCCGTAACTCCACTCGATGAACAAAGTATTAGTCCAATAAGTATAAAGCTAGCTAATGCACGAGTTAGCAATAAGCTCACCGCTATTTACTCCACGCCTTTGCTTTTTCTTTGTCACTCGTTTTAGCTTCTAGCCATGTTTCACCCAGTTCAGTCAGTTCTTTTTTCCAGAACGGCGCTTTTACTTTCAAAAAATCCATGATGAACTCGTTAGCAGCAAAAGCATCTTGGCGATGTTTACTGGTTACGCCAACAAAAACGATTTGTTCACCAATGGCTAGTTGACCTATACGGTGAATAACTTTTACGCGACCAATATTCCAACGTTTTTTCGCTGTTTCAATAATTTCAGCTAACAGCTTTTCTGTCATGTGAGGATAATGCTCAAGGAATAACCCTTTGACTTTTAGCCCTAAATTATTATTGCGCACTCGTCCGCTGAACGTAACGACTGCGCCATCTTCAACGTTGTTACTTTCTAGCAGATTAACTTCAACACCATGATCAAAGTCTTCTACTTGAATGCTTATTTCTACGTGCTGATTTCTGATAGTCTCTATACTCACAATATTAACCACCGGTAACAGGAGGGAAAAAAGCAACTTCATCGCCTGCTTTCACTGAAAAATCATTATTCACCATTTCGTGATTAACCGCACAAAGTAATGAGTTGTTGGTTAAATAATTTTTCCAGTCGGCATTTCCTTGCCCTAAAGCGTCTTTAACTTCAGCAACCGTACTCGCGTTATTAGCACTAACTTCAGTACCAGCGCACCCCAACTGTTCACGCAATGCGGCAAAAAATATGACTTTGATCATTGTTTATCCTTCATTCTTTTGATTCTGCAGAGCTTGTTCAGCTTTTGCTTGCCAAGAACCCGACTTACCACCCTCTTTGGTTGTCACACGAATCCCGTGAATTTCCATTAAAGGATCAGCCGCTTTACACATATCAAACAATGTTAAACACGCAATAGAAACCGCAGTTAACGCTTCCATTTCGACGCCAGTTTGCCCCGTTAATTTACACAAACTAGTTACGTGTACTTGGCTGTTTTCTTCATCAATAGAAAAGTCTACTTTCACTTTCGTTAACATTAAAGGATGACAAAGTGGAATGAGATCACTGCATTTTTTTGCGGCTTGGATGCCAGCAATACGAGCCACTGAAAATACGTCGCCCTTTTTGTTATCGCCTTGGGTAATTAACGACAATGTGTGCGCCGACATTTGGATGTAACCTTCTGCTGTAGCAGAGCGCGATGTCATAGCTTTTTCAGTGACATCAACCATATTGGCTTCACCACGTTTATTTACATGGCTAAGGCTAGGTTTTACTTGTTCTTTAGAATGACTCATTAATCACGTGTCTCACAAAGTTCAATGTCGGCCATTTTTAAATGCGGCACAAAATTACAAGGTCGGTGGCTGGCATCAAGTTGTTCGCTGATCAATTTATCCCAGGCCGTGCGACAAGCATTGGTTGAACCTGGTACACACAAAATAACGGTGCTGTTTGCAATACCGCCAAAAGCACGCGACTGAATCGTTGATGTGCCAATTTCGTCGAGGGAAATAGCACGGAAAACTTCACCAAAACCTTCTACATTCTTATCAAACAATGGTAATAAAGCTTCTGGCGTATTATCACGAGCGGTAAAACCTGTGCCACCCGTAGAAATTATTGCCTGAACACTATCGTCAGCGATCCACTTGGAAACAATGGCACGTAGTTGATAAACATCGTCTTTAACAATCACTTTATCGGCAAGTTTATGGCCCGCTTCAGTTAAGCGTTCAACAAGTACTTGCCCTGAAGTATCGTTTGATTCATCACGTGTATCAGAAACAGTTAATACAGCAATTGATAAGGGAATAAAAGCGTTACCGCCATGTGAAGAACTCATAATTTTTCCTAAATTTCATTGATTTTTTAGTAAATTGTTAACTTTATTTTTCAGAGAAGTAATGCAAAATTTTGATACTTTTTCTAAACATTAAAGCGTTGCTGTGCTTGTTGCCACTCTTCTGGTGTATTGCTATTAAATAGACACTGTGGCGACTTTAACGCTAAGGCTTGATGCGGCACTTGTGACAACATCGAACGAATCGATGGACCATTTTTCTTATCATTTTTTGCGTTCACAGTGTTTATATTTCCCTGCTGAAACTGCGCAAAGCTAGCTGTGAAAAATTGCTCAACAAAAGCATTGTTGGGTAAATAAAGCGGAAGAAAATGATCCGTAAAAAAACAAGCTTTTTGGGTTAATTCCCCTTTCATTTTTAACTGCTGCAAAGTTTGCTTGGTCATTAACGGTAAATCTACCGGTAAAATGAGTAATGATTTTGGTTGGTGCTTTTTAATAACACTATAAATTCCGCCCATAGGGCCAAGCTCGGCAAATTTATCTGCAACATAATTTTCGGTGCTACCATCATCAACATGCCCACTGACAACAATGTTATTTATACCTATATTTTTCAGTAAGTTTTTACTGTAACTAAGCATATTTTCTTTACCGCCAGATTGCCCGTTAAAAGTAGAGCTATTTCTCATTAACAAGGCTTTATTAGATCCCATGCGAGAAGATTTTCCGCCAGCTAAGACTACGCCTAAACAATCTTGATGCAAAAAATTAGTGTTCATATTTTTTGTCATATTAACCGCCTAACATCGCTAGGTTTTTAGTGGCACCAGTCATTTTTTCTTGCAGGAAATGTGTCGCTTTTTTATCCGTCATCATAGCGCTAATTTGTTCTTTCAACGGTTCAATGTCGTCTTGCTGTAAATATTCTTTCAGAGATAAACCTTCTTCGGTAAATAAGCACAGGTGTAATTTACCTAATGAACTTACGCGTAAACGATTACAGGTATTACAAAAATCTTTACTGTAAGGCATGATCAAACCAATTTTACCTAAGTAATCAGGATGATAAAATTCTTGTGCGGGGCCCGCCGCTTTATCATTTATTACCGGTAACCAACCGTCGAGTATTAGATTTTGTTTAATGCGTGCGCCCTGTACATGTTGTGCATCGAAAAACTCTTGGTTATCACCCGTTTGCATTAGCTCAATAAAACGTAATGTCACTGGCGTCACTTTCAGCCAGTCAAGAAAGGTCTTAATATCGTGACCATTATATTCACGCATTAATACGGTATTAATTTTGATAGATGGACGACCATCGGCCAATGCCATATCAATGCCTTTTAAAATATGCGGTAATTTATTATGGCCTGTAATCGAGTGAAACATGCGCGGGTCAAGGCTATCAATACTAATATTAATTGCGTCAATTCCTGCATCTAACCAGCTTTGTAAATGCTCGGGTAATTTATAACCATTGGTAGTTATAGCGACCTTTTTAATACCTGGCGTTTGCTTACATGCAGCAATAATTTCAGGTAAGTCTTTACGCAATGACGGTTCACCGCCAGTAATGCGAATTTTTTCTGTACCCATCTGCGCGAAAGCATTAGCAACACGTTTGATTTCATCATATGAAAGGAAATCACGATCGTTGTCGCATGAATAACCATCAGGCAAGCAATAGGTGCAACGGAAGTTGCAAACGTCAGTAATAGAGAGGCGCAAGTAATAAAACTTGCGACCGAAGTTGTCTGTTAACATCTCACCTTTCCAAATGTAGGGAGGCTAACGCGTTTCCTTGTTAACCCTGGCGGTTAAAGCGATATTGCTGTAACCACGGCTTGAATAGCATTCCAAAAAAGATTTAGCTAAAAAAGCTCGGCGAATAATTTTTAATTCTTTAAGTATAGTAAACTATTTTCAAGATTTAAATACGACTAGAATGTAAGTAATCTTGATGTGCATCAAGAATCCGTAATTAAAGCATATTATTTGTCGTGTATTTTAAGTCATAATACCTACACCCAAGCGGAACTAGCTTACCGCAAAAAAATAAAATAGAAGAGTTACCTATGGTTGATTGTTGTTCTGCTCCCGGATTACTGCCTTTCGAACAAGCGATGGAAAAAATGTTGTCGGCTATAAAACCGATTTCTGATACGGAATTAATTTCTTTATCACAAGCTTTAAACCGTGTTTTAGCTAGCGATATATCAAGCCCGCTAAATGTTCCACCTCATAATAATTCAGCGATGGACGGATATGCGTTTAAAGTAGAAAGCTTACAAGGCAACAATAACTTAAAAATGGTTGGCCGATCGATGGCTGGTGCGCCATTTTCAGGAGAATGTAAACTAGGTGAATGTATCCGCATTATGACCGGTGCAAAATTACCATCTTGCTGTGATACCGTCGAAATGCAGGAAAACTGTCAAGCAAACAATGAAAACATTACTTTTCTAGAAAAAAGAGAATTTAACGATAATATACGTTTCGCTGGTGAAGACATTACAATGAACCAACGTGTATTTTCGAAAGGTAAAAAACTCTCCGCTATAGATATTGGTGTTCTTGCCTCATTAGGTGTACCTAAAGTAGAAGTTTTTCGTAAAATTACCGTTGCGGTATTAGCAACAGGCGATGAATTAAAGTCTCCTGGTGAAATACTCAGTGAGGGTGATATTTTTGAAAGTAACAGTCATGCGCTAATCGCGATGTTAACCAAGCTCAATGTCGATGTTATAAACTTCGGTATTATAGTCGATGACGAGAAAGCAATACTTACGGCATTCGAACAAGCAGACCAGCAAGCCGATGTAGTTATCTCTTCAGGTGGTGTTTCAGTAGGTGAAGCTGACTACACAAAAATGATACTCGAACAATTAGGTGAAATTGGTTTTTGGAAAATAGCCATGAAACCCGGTAAACCTTTTGCTTTTGGAAAATTACCGAACAGTTACTTTTTTGGCTTACCAGGCAATCCCGTTTCAGCATTAGTCACTGCTCATCAATTAGCGGTTCCAGCATTATTAAAATTACAGAATGCTCAACCGAAAAAATTTCCTTTACTGAAAGTGAAAACCGCCACCCAATTAAACAAACGTCCTGGTCGTATGGACTTTCAGCGCGCGATACTATCAACTAATGAACTAGGTGAGATGACAGTTACCAGTACAGGTAGTCAAGGTTCTGGAATTCTAACCAGCATGTCGACGGCCAATTGTTATATTATTTTACCTGCGAGCCAAGGAAAAGTTCCAGCAAATGAAATAGTGAATGTACAGTTATTTGATGATGTGATTCAGTAATATACATAATGAAAACTACAATATATTGCTTACCCGGCACCATGTGCGATCAACGTTTATGGCAAGATTGTATTCAATATTTGCCTGAGAATATTCAGCTTATTCATCTGGCTATTCCCAAGGGTAACAGTCTTGATGAGATAGTCACTTTACTTGAGAAGCAGTTACCCAAAGGAAAAATTAATTTAGCCGGATTTTCTTTAGGCGGTTATATCGCTACCGCTTATGCTTTGAAATTTCCTGAACAAATTAATAAGTTACTCCTTATTTCTAATATGTCTTACTCCCTGCCGGAGAATGAATTAAAAGAGCGCTGTCGAACTATTTCGTATTTAAAAACTCATGGGTATTCTGGGATCCCGACAAAACGTATAACCGCTCTACTTGATTCGAGTAAACAGAGTAATCTTGAAATTATCAATTGTATTAAAGATATGGACACTAGTCTTGGTAAAGAAACTCTCATTCACCAATTAACGGTAACGACTCAACGAGAGAATTTATTAGTTAAGCTCCCTTCACTTTCAATACCTATCATGTTTTTAATTGGTGATAACGACTCACTGGTTAAGCTCAGTCGTATTGAAGCTATTTTGCCACAATCCCCCCTTATTTCTTTATCCGTTCTTGCCAATACCGGTCATATGTTGCCGCTGGAGCAACCACAAATGTGTGCACTCAATATGAGCCGTTTTTTTATAGAGTAATAAACCGATAAACAAGGTAAAATGACGTATTATTTTTATGCCAAGGAATTTACGTTGAGCGAACTTAGTTTCTCCACTTTACAACTCAAGCCTGAGTTAATTCAAAATTTAGACTCTATGGGTTATCAACAGATGACCGATATACAAGCACAAAGCTTACCTACCATTATTTCTGGCGGCGATGTTATTGCTCAAGGTAAAACGGGATCAGGAAAAACAGCGGCGTTTGGCTTAGGTGTTTTAGAGAAATTAGAGGTAAAGCGTTTCCGTATTCAATCGTTAATCCTCTGTCCGACACGTGAACTAGCAGATCAAGTTGCAAAAGAACTACGTAAACTGGCACGTGCGATTCACAACATCAAGATTTTAACCTTATGTGGCGGTATGCCGTTTGGTCCACAGGTTGGTTCACTAGAGCATGGCGCGCACATTATTGTGGGCACACCAGGTAGAATTGAAGATCATCTAGGTAAAGGTACATTAAAGTTAGATGATGTGAATATGCTCGTACTCGATGAAGCCGATCGCATGCTAGAAATGGGCTTTCAAGCCTCTGTTGATTTCATTATTTCGAATATTCCACAAGATCGACAAACATTATTATTCAGTGCAACCTTCCCACCAGAAATTGCAGATATTTCTAAAAAAATAATGCGTTCTCCAACGAAGGTTACTGTTGAAGGCAACCATGAAGAAAGCACTATTTCTCAGCACTTTTATAAAGTAGAAAATGACAGTGAACGTATTGATGGCATACGTTTGTTATTGTTAAAGCATCAGCCAGAATCTAGCATAGTGTTTTGTAACACTAAAAAAGACGTTCAAATCGTTGTATCTGAACTGCGTAATTATGGTTTTAACGTACAAGATTTACATGGTGATTTAGAACAAAGAGATCGTACCGAAGTATTGGTACGTTTTTCAAATAAAAGTATTTCAATTTTGGTCGCTACCGATGTAGCCGCTCGCGGTTTAGATGTTGATGCTTTAGACGCTGTGTTTAATTATCATATTGCCCGTGATAGCGAAATTCATGTTCACCGTATTGGCCGTACTGGCCGAGCGGGTAGCACAGGTATTGCATGTTCATTTTTCAGTGAAAAAGAAAGCTACAAAATTGGATTATTAGAAGATTATCTTGACCGTACTATTGAAGGTGAGTTATTACCCGATGCCAGTGCGCTGAACGAATCAGTATACTCGCCTAAAATGTCTACTATTCAAATTGACGGTGGCAAAAAACAAAAAGTACGTGCTGGCGATATACTTGGGGCAATAACTGGCGACAAAACTATTTCAGGAAGCGAAGTAGGCAAAATTCAGTTATCTGACAATTGGGCTTATGTTGCTGTTAGCAGAAAATTTGCAAAACTAGCGTATAAAAAACTCAGTGACGGAAAATTGAAAGGCCGTAAATTTAGAGTTAGATTGTTGTAGTAACAGTAAAACGTGTACAAAGCAGCACCTAAAAAGTATGAGGTTTTATAAATTGATTGTATTTAATTTAAAACCTCGTATAGTACTGTACCCATATACAGCTTGAATTAAGTTGTATAGGCCGTTTTATCAACTATGATAAAACTATCAAGCGTAATATTGATCAGGTAAGGAAAAGTAATGGCAGTTGAAAGTCGATTTGTCGTCATTAGACAAGGTGTGGAGGTTGAAACATTCATGGACAAAAAAGCAGCAGACGAGTATGACAAAATGCTTGATATGGCTGATAGCTTAGCCGAGATGTTTGAAGGTACCACATTAGATCTTAATGAGAAGATTCGCGAAGAACTCTGTATTTACTTGGCTAAAAATCGTGAAGATGTGCTTGTTGCTCTTCAGGCTAAAAAAGCTAAGCCTGTAACGACTAAGAAAGTTATCGTTAAAAGTGAAGGCCTAACTTCTGAAACAGAATCGTCTGCAGCCTTATCGGCTACGGATACCCCAGAACAAGAAAATATCGAACCTGCAACAGTGGCTGTAAAAAAAGCAAGTAAACCTGCGGCTAAAGCACCACGAAAAGCCAAAGCAAATAAAGACGCAGCCTAACATCTTGTTATGCAAGCACTGAAGTCTACGAATATGTTGTCATATCAATTGGTTCGCAGCGCTAAAAGAAAAACAATCGGCTTACAGGTTAAGCACGGAAAAATTATCATCCGTGCGCCAAAATTTGTTTCTGACAATGAAGTCGCCAACATCGTAAATGCTAAAAGTGCTTGGTTACAGAAAAAAGTTGCCGAGCAAAATAGCCTTCCATACGAAGCCAATAATCATTATCAAGAATCAAGCAAGCTATTGATCAATGGGGAACTTAAAACACTCCACATTAGTTACGGTCTTTTCCCCGAAGTTATCCTTGAACAAGATTTGATCATCGTTACTATTTCAAATCGAATGAAATCAAAAGTATTTGATAAACCTGACTTACAAAAAACACAGGTAAAGAAACAACTCGAAGATTGGTTTAAACAGCGGACCAGTGACTATATCGATGAAAACCTAAGTCTTCAAGCCGAAAAAATTGGCGTTTTACCTAAGTCATTTAAAGTAAAATTGTATAAGTCTCGTTGGGGAAGTTGTAATAGCAGAGCTGAACTTAGTTTTAGTTCGTTACTGGCAATGACACCAAATTGGGTAATTGATTATGTTATTGTTCATGAACTTTGCCATCTTCAACATATGAATCATTCTCCTGCTTTTTGGCAACTCGTTGCACTGAATTATCCTAATTATGCATTAGCAAAGACTTGGCTAAAATCTCATCAGGTTCAATTGAATTGGCCCAGCAATTAATTGCGTTGACGAAAAATGTCCTTCGATAAACACTTCATATTTATGTTTACAAAATTGAGTTGGCAAATAAACGTCTTACTGCTCTCTCCTTATATTGCCCCTAAAACATCCAAAAAATTTAGTTAATTATCAGTCAAAATAATAATATCTAAGAAAATCGATTACTTACTAAAATATTGGCATGAATATCGCTTGTCTTTCCAACACTAATTTAAACGAACAAAATAATGACAATTGATTATTCGTCGTTATTACAAATAGATAAGGACGCAAAACATGAAATTAAAAACTTACAATTGGAAAGCCACTGCGATATACACCCTTTCAGCAATATTGTCTATTGTGCTATTTTCAATAATTTTTAGCGTTTAATAAAACGTAAAAGAAAATAATTAATACAATAATATTTTTTATTTGTCGTTAAATTAAGCTTTTATTGATGAACTATGTCAATAAAAGCATAAAAAAACGGCTTTTTGTGCTTTATTCATTAACAGTACGCAAAATTTAAGGTAGATTAGCATCATAAAATAAAAATAATAAAGGAAGACTAATCACATGAGCTTTTCAGTTCTCGTTTGTGATGACTCTAATATGGCACGTAAACAAGTTTTACGTAGCTTACCAGAGCAACTATCTGCCAACGCCCAGTTAGCAAAAAATGGCCAAGAAGCCGTTGAACTTTTACGTTCTCAACAATTTGACATCTTATTTCTTGATCTGACTATGCCAGTGCTTGACGGCTTAGGCGTATTACAAGCATTAAAAGATGAAAATATTACACCGGCAATTTTTGTCATATCTGCTGACATCCAACCAGAAATGCAAAATAAAGTACTTGAATTAGGTGCGAAAGCTTTTATGCGTAAACCTGTTCAGTTAGATGTCCTTAATACTAACTTAAAAAGTCACGGTTTTTTATGAGCGAACTTAATTTAAATGAAGATCAACAAGATTGTTTGCAAGAAATAATCAATGTTGCTATGGGTCAAGCAAGTGATCAACTTGCAAGATTTTTAGACACCTTCGTTTATTTGAAAGTGCCCAGTATTGAACAAGTAAGTACACTGAGTCTTATTGAAACTTTAAGCAGTAACGAAAACTCTGCTGCGGTTGTCAGTCAAGGTTTCTTCGGTTATGAAGGTATTCGAGGTGAAGCTCTTTTAGTTTACAAACCTAAGGACTCAGATCGTCTTGCTGACTTACTGGGTTATGAACCTGACGAATTATCAGTTGAAGAGCAAATCATTGATTTAAGCTCGATTTTAACGACAACATTTTTAAATGTGTTTGCCAAGCAAATAGATAACCAAATGTCTTACAGTGCTCCGCGTTTATTGGCTGGTTCACAAAGTGCAGTATCTGATCATCTTGCTCAGCAATCTTTTAATTGGGACTTAGCACTAAAAGTTAAAATAACTTATCAAGTGACCGACTATTCATTTAATTGCGATATGATTTTATTTATACCTGAATCGGCAATTAACAATATAAAATCTGTTATCGACAGAATTTTAGAAGAATTTTAATGTATTCCAATGACATTTGTACTGATATTACCAACAAACTAAACACCGGTATTCTGATTATTGATAATGAATACAACATTGTATTTTGGAATCGGTATTTAGAAATTCATGCGAATAAAAAGACTGATGATGTCGTCGGTAATAACATTTTCCAAGTTTTTCCTGAATTACCGCAAAAATGGCTAAAAAGAAAAGTAGAGAGTGTATTTCAATTGAAATCACAATCATTTTGTTCATGGGAACAAAGACACCATCTTTTCGAATTACAGCATACACGTCCTATATCAACTAATAGTCACTTTATGGCACAGAACTGCACATTCCTGCCGCTTGAAAGAAAAGATGGTAGTGACAATGTATGTATTCTAATTGAAGATGTTACAGATGTTTGTCATTACCAGACAATGCTTAATAAAACACTAGAAGAACTGGCACAATCAAATCGAATTGATGGTTTAACGCAAATATTTAATCGTAAGCACTGGGAAGAATGTTTAGAGAAGGAATTTTCTCGTGCTCGTCGTTATCAGCATGGTTTAGCACTCATCATGTTCGATTTAGATCATTTTAAATTACTTAATGATACCTACGGACACTTAGGTGGCGACTTGGTATTAATTGAAACGGCAAAAATTATTAGTTCACTTTTACGCTTAGGTGACTTATTTGGGCGTTACGGCGGTGAAGAATTCGCTATTATACTGCCTAATACCGATATAGTTGGCGCTTTAGATGTTGCTGAAAGAATTCGAGTGGCTATCAGTAAAAATGTAATTAACTTTCAAAAATCTGAAATAAAAGTTACAGCGAGCGTTGGTGTTGCCGTAATTAGCGAAGAAGACACCCGTTACGAAGATTTGATCTCTAATACAGACCTTGCCCTGTATGATGCTAAAGCTTCTGGAAGGAATATTGTTTGTGTTGCAAAACACCTTATTGAAGCTTGATAAATTGAATAAAACACCTCAAATATACAAAAAAAAACAACCAAGCACCACATTTATGAATAAAGTATAACTTTTTATTCATAAATAATTGTTGACAGTAAAACACTGCTCAGGCATTTTATACCCATGAAAACATTTATCCGCCGTATTACCATTATTATTACCACTATCACCCTCAATGGGATGATGGTCATCGGCTGACGTGTAAAAAACACATTAAATAAAAGCCCGTGACCTTCTAGGTAACGGGCTTTTTTTGTTTTAGGGTTTAAATCATTACTCAAGGCTTTGGCTCGCAAAGCATGGTGTAATAAAGAGGAAGTAAAATGCGTGTATTAAAATTTGGCGGTTCGTCTCTAGCATCAGCAGAACGCTTTGTGCAAGTGGCCAAGATCATTTCTGACAAGAGTAACGACTCTCCTGTAGCAGTGGTTGTTTCAGCACCACAAGGCGTAACTAACCACTTAGTTGCAATGGCAGAAAACATTAGTGATGAAATAAAATTACAAAATGATCTAGAACACTTCAGAAAAGCCATTAATTGTATTATTGAAGATCTTGGTGCGTGTGTCCCGAACTTCAGTCCATTACATGCAGAACAAACACTTGTAAATTGGGAGCACAAGCTTTCACGTTATTTACAAGGGGCAACAATGTTGTCTTATTGTCCAGATCACATCCGAGCTATTATTATCAGCATAGGCGAACGCTTAAGTGTTGCCTTACTTGAGTCAGTACTAAACGCAAAAAACATTGAAACATCAGTACTTGTTCCAGAGAATTTTTTAATCACTAATGATGCTTCACTCAATGCCGTAGCAGACTTAGTACTTTCTAAAGAAAATTTTCAACTGCATTATGAAAAACTTAACAAAGTAGCTTTAATGCCGGGTTTTATCGGTGTGAACAACCAGAAACAAGTAACAACATTAGGTAGAAACGGATCTGATTATTCTGCCGCTGTATTAGCCGTTTGTGCAGAAGCGGAATGCTGTGAAATATGGACAGATGTAGACGGTGTATTTAATGCGGATCCTCGCCTTATAAAAGAAGCTAAATTACTCGACTATTTGTCATATCAAGAAGCGATGGAGCTTTCTTATTTCGGTGCGAGTGTATTACACCCTAAAACGATTGGACCTATTGCACAATTCCATATCCCTTGTTTGATCAAAAATACTGGCAATCCGTCAGCGCCAGGTACACTAATTTCAAATGAAGATGATAAAACTAAAAAAGTTAAAGCAATATCTAATCTTGATGATTTAACGATGATTAACGTTTCAGGCCCAGGTATGAAAGGTATGGTTGGCATGGCGAGTCGCGTTTTTGCAACCATGAGCCAAGAAAACATTTCTCTGGTATTAATAAGTCAATCATCGAGCGAATACTGCATCAGTTTTTGTATTCATACAAGTGACGCAGCATTAGCTCAATTTAGCCTTCAACAAGAGTTTGAATTAGAGTTGCTCAACGGCTTGCTTGAACCACTTAAATTACAACACGAGTTATCAATCGTGTCATTAGTAGGTGATGGAATGCATCATCAACAAGGTGTTGCCGCTAAATTTTTCAGCTCACTTGCTCAAGCACGCGTAAATGTAGTGGCGATCGCACAAGACTCTTCAGAGCGCAGCATATCAGTAGTGGTAGAAAAACGTAAATGTACTGATGCCATGAAAGTAAGTCATCAGAATTTCTTTACGCACAAACCAACCATTGATGTATTTCTTGTTGGCTGTGGTGTCGTAGGTAGTGAACTTATTGCGCAAATTGCTCGTCAGCAACCTAAACTAAAAGAACAAAATATTTCATTAAAAGTTTATGGCATCGCCAACAGTAAAGGTATGGTGTTTAATGAAGAAGGCATCAATTTAGACAACTGGCAAGCAGAAATGTCGAACGCTTCAGTGCCTGTAAATGTTGAGAACATCAAAGACTTTGTTCGTAAAAATCATTTAATTAATCCTGTTTTAGTAGACTCAACGTCAAACGAAACTTTAGCAATGAGTTATGTTGACTACCTTGAAGAAGGTTTTAATGTAGTTACGCCGAATAAGAAAGCCAATACCGACTCTTGGGAATACTATCAAGCGCTTCGAAGCGCAGCGCAAAAATCTAACCGTCGCTTTTTATATGAGACTACCGTTGGTGCAGGCTTACCTGTAATTGACACTTTACAAAGTTTGATAAAAGCGGGTGATGAGTTAGTCCATTTCGAAGGTATACTTTCTGGTTCACTTTCCTATATGTTTGGTAAGTTAGAAGAAGGCATGACTGTTTCACAAGCTACGGCCATCGCTAAAGAAAATGGTTTTACTGAACCTGATCCGCGTGACGATTTAAGTGGAATGGACGTTGCTCGTAAGTTATTGATCATGGCACGTGAAGCTGGAATGCAGCTGGAATTAACTGACATATCTATAGAACCCGTATTACCTGAAGATTTTGATGCAAGTGGCGAAGTAAACGACTTTATGAATAACTTACCGAAAATCGATGCAGAATTTTCTAAGCGTGTCGCTGATGCAAAATGTGAAGGCAAAGTATTACGTTATATTGGTAATATTGTTGATGGACAATGTAAAGTTGCCATTGAAGCCGTAGCAAGTGACCACCCTTTGTATAGTGTAAAAGATGGAGAGAACGCTTTAGCAATTCATAGCCGTTATTACCAACCTTTACCTTTCGTACTACGTGGCTATGGCGCTGGTGCAGCAGTAACTGCTGCCGGAGTCTTTGGTGATTTATTAAGAACCTTAGCATGGGAGCAACAACACTAATGACTATTTCTGTTTTTGCGCCGGCATCAATTGGTAACCTCAATGTAGGTTTTGATGTATTAGGCTTAGCTGTCAGACCTATTGACGGAACATTGCTTGGTGATATAGTTTCTATTGAATCAGCTGAAGAAAATAAACTTACCGTTATCGGTGAGTTTGCCAATAAATTACCGGGTAAGCCAACAGATAATATAGTTTGGCATTGTTTAGTTTTATACAACCAAGCACTTGAAAAAGCACAACAGCCGATACAGAAAGTGCAACTTACATTAGATAAAAAAATGCCGGTAGGCAGTGGTTTAGGCTCAAGCGCTTGTTCGGTCGTTGCCGCATTAGTCGCGCTTAATGAATTTTATTTAGAATATTTTGATGAAAAAACCCTGTTATTTATGATGGGCGAAATGGAGGCGAAAATAAGTGGCAGTTTACATTACGACAACGTAGCTCCTTGTTACTTAGGTGGCCTAAAATTAATGGTGCCAGACCAGCAAGTTATTTGCAGAGACTTACCTCAATTTGAGAATTGTTATTATGTGATGGCCTACCCTGGTATTAATGTTTCAACAAAAGCCGCTCGTGATGTTTTACCGACTAAATACAGTCGCGCTGATGCGATTACTTTTAGCCAAAACTTAGCCACATTTGTTGACGCTTGTCATCGTAATGACAAAGAACAGGCTTTTTCAGTCCTAACAGACGTAATTGCAGAACCGTACCGTAAACACTTGTTACCTAAGTTTGAACAATCAAAAACTTATTTAGAAGATCAAGGGCATTTAGCAATAGGTATTTCAGGCTCAGGACCCACTTTATTTTGTGTGTCTGACTCTCTTGAAAAAGCACAAAGTGCAGCTATTTGGTTAAAAGAAAATTATTTACAAACAGATTTGGGGTTTGTCCACGTCTGTCAGGTTGATGTAGCTGGTGCAGGTAAATTACCTAGCTAATCACATTATTGAAAAGTAAAAATAAAGAATTTATTAGGAATATGTTGTGAAATTTTATAATTTAAAAGAAAACGATGAACAAGTCAGTTTTGCGGGTGCGGTTAAGCAAGGCTTAGGTAAAAACCAAGGATTATTTTTTCCTGAAACGATCCCTGTTTTAGAAAACATCGACGAATTACTCGCCATGCCATTGGTCGAAAGAAGTGTGCAGGTACTTTACCCTTTTGTTAAAGATGATCTAACAAAAAGTCAGTTGACTGAAATTGTGACGAGTGCTTTTAACTTTCCCGCTCAAATCCAGCCGATCAGTAAAAATCGCGCCATACTCGAATTGTTCCATGGGCCAACACTTGCTTTTAAAGATTTTGGGGCTCGTTTTATGGCTAAATGTCTTCAAACATTTAGCAAAGATAAAAAGATCACCATACTTACCGCAACGTCAGGCGATACGGGTGCAGCAGTTGCTCACGCATTTCATGGTATAGAAAACATTCGTGTTGTCATTTTATACCCGAAAGGAAAAATCAGCCTGCTACAAGAAAAAATGTTTACTACGCTAGGTGGAAATATTGAAACCCTTGCTATTGACGGCAGTTTTGATGATTGTCAGGCATTGGTTAAAAAGTCGTTTGATGATAAAGAACTGGCATCGGCAATCGGTTTGAATTCAGCTAACTCTATAAACATCAGTCGTTTGTTGGCACAAATATGTTATTACTTTGAAGCCGTTGCTCAGTTATCACGTCAAAAATGTAAAACAGAGTTGGATAATATCGTTGTTTCTATTCCAAGTGGTAATTTTGGTAATTTGACTGCAGGATTATTTGCTAAAGCACTTGGTTTACCTATCAAACGATTCATCGCTGCGACTAACGCAAACGACACTGTTCCGCGATATCTTGAAACAGGTGAGTGGACACCTAATGAAACAGTGGCGACTATTTCAAATGCCATGGACGTTAGTGATCCAAATAACTGGCCACGTATTGAGCACATGCTCAAATCAGGCATTGTACCAAGCGATTGTATTAGCTCAGTTTCAATTGATGAAGAACAAACACAGTCAACCGTTTTACAGCTTGCTAAACTTGGCTACATCAGTGAACCACATGCGGCCGTTGCCTACAAAGCATTACAATACAATGCAACTGAAGAAGAATTTGGTGTATTTTTAGGCACAGCCCATCCAGCAAAATTTAAAGAAGTTGTAGAGAGTATTTTAGGGCAGCCTATCGGTTTACCTAAAGAGTTAGCGGATTGTGCAAGTGAAACAATTTTGTCAAAAGACATGGCTGATGATTTTAGTGATTTACGTGAATATTTATTATCAAACGATAAATAATCCGATATAACGATCAAAATGCTGGAAATAGGCATCTTGATTGGCATCGGGTATAGAAGTGTTTAAAATGGCCGTTAATTTATATTAACGGCCTTTTTATTACCAAATAATGGGTAAATTATGAGCAATAAAATCAAACTACAATGGAAAACACTGATCAATGAAGAACAAGCAAAGCCTTATTTTATCGCGCTAAACCAAGAGATCTCTCAACAGCGAGCTAATGGCGACGTTATTTTTCCTGTACAAGATGATGTGTTTAATGCTTTTTGTTATCACGATATTAAAAATATCAAGGTCGTCATCTTAGGACAAGATCCTTATCACGGTGAAAATCAAGCACACGGTTTAGCTTTTTCAGTACAACCTGGTATCAAAACACCTCCTTCTTTAGTTAACATTTATAAAGAACTCGTTAATGAATACGATAGTTTCAACAAACCTAATCATGGCTGTTTAACGCAATGGGCAGAGCAAGGCGTATTATTGCTCAATACAGTTTTAACAGTAAAACAAGCACAAGCGCACTCTCATGCGAAGTTAGGCTGGGAAACATTCACTGATGCCGTAATAGAAAAAATTAATCAAGAAAATACCGCTTGTGTGTTTTTACTTTGGGGGGCTCATGCACAAAAAAAAGGTAAAAATATTAATATTGATAAGCATTTAGTATTAAATGGTCCACATCCATCGCCACTGTCTGCGTATCGAGGATTTTTTGGCTGCCAGCACTTTTCAAAAGCAAATGCATGGTTAAGTTCAAAAGACATTCCACAAATAAACTGGCATTTACCAACAGAACCTTAGTTGCTTGATCCTTAGTCTTTGATCTTTGGGTCAAAATGTAAAAAACCTTTCTATTAGAAAGTTTTTTTTGTTTTTCAACGCTAATTTTATATTTGATTATTTGAATAGCCCCGCATGTCGATCAGTAACCGCATCACGCCAGCCGCCTAACCACTCTGATTTCACATCAGTATTTTGATAAGGACACTTCTCTTTCGTTTTTCCATTCAGGCCTGCTTGATAACCATTTGAATGTGCTCTACCTAGCCGATCTCTTTTCTTTGTTCTCATTGATAACTCTCCGTCATTGTCCTGCTATTACTTATTATCATTGTCGAATAAAACAGCACTCGACAATTAAGTTAAGGTTAGTCGTAGGGCTAAATCAAGTAAGATGTGTTTAAAAAACAACCAAGAATACATAACTATAGAATGATAAAATGTCACGTTTAAGATTAAATAAATAAAACAACTCGTTACCGAAAAACTTTATTACCAATAAATATAAAAATAGGCTTATTTATACAAATTTATTTTAATGCTCTGGAATACCTAAACGGCTAGATCGTAAAAGTGGCTCCAACATACCTTCAAGTCCATTGAGTTTTACTTCGTAAATTAACTCTAGCTGTTGTCCTAATTTTCCCTCAGGAAAGCCTTTTGATTTAAACCATACTAAATAAGGCTCAGGCAGATGTAACAAAGGTCTTCCCGTATATTTTCCGAAAGGCATAATTTGATTAACGGCGTCGAGTAAGGCTTTTTGATCTGGAAACATAATTTGCTCTGAAAATTAAATTTTTTACTGTGAAGATGATAACCCAAAAGTCTTTAACATCATAAAAATGTCACATGTCCGACATATAATCACTGCAAAATTATCGTCTAACTTCAAACAGGGATAGGATATGTCAATAGTGAGAAAACGGAGTGCCGCACACAAAGCGTATATTCCTTCAAATGCACGAGACAACCAATATATTTTAGCTGAATTCGCAATAACTGATGAACTGGTAAAGTTAATTGCGCCTGACACCTCTAGAAATAGCGCTCAACCTTACTATCATTTTTACCAAAGCTTATCGCAATTATTATTCACACTGAGTAATGACTACGACATAAAAAGTAGCTTATTTATTGCCAACGATAAATTGGTACGCGTGCGTTACAGCCAAGAAATGCATCAATGGCAAACTAGTCAGCAAATTTTATTTTATTATGATCCTCAAAGTCATGAACTTCAAAATTCATTTTTTGACGCAAGTATTCGTGCCAAAAAAATAACCCTGCTATTTTTAGCATCGGGGGATGATATTCGTATCAATGCTGCTTTATTCCATCAAAAAGTGACGGGATTACTCGCTAACTTTATCGAACAAATAAAACTGCCAACCAAAGCGATTAGATTACGGGATCATCAACATCTTACGTATGATTTATTTGCTAAAAACAAAGGGTGTTTAGGTACTCAAGCTCATAAGTTAAGACCTATTTATGATCGCTATAAGTCACAAGACGTTGTTATTTCAGCTGAATGCTCAGCTATCAGTTATGCCGTTATTAATTTAACCGTTAATAATCGTTTATTAGGTTTAGTGGATATTGATGCCAACTCTACAGATCCCTACAACCCTCTTTATACTTATTTAACAGATACCTTTTCACTTGTAGCAAAACGCTTTAATTTAAATAATGGCGCGTTAATCGCTAATGGATTAGTGCCTATTGTTCGTCATAGTTTGCATGAAATCACTTCAAAGATGGGTGAGCTACAAATGTTAGGCTATAACCCTAATTTAAGTCCATGTGGTTTGATCAGTAAATGGAAAGCCGATGAGTTAGTAAATAATGTGCAACTTATTTTTGTTGCTACCACCGATGACTCAAAAAACAGTGGTTACGCTAAGTTCGTCAATCAAATAGAACAGGCTATGCGCTTATTGGCAACAGAGCTTGAAATCCCCCATCAATAAAGATGAATTAACATTAAGGTTCCACCAACATATTGCTTATGACTTTCATGATTAGATGTAATCAATAGCGATAAAAACGTTAGCTTTTTTTGTTGCTTTCATTGCAGGCTCGACGGCACATTGAAAGCTGACGTATAGCTGCTGAAACATTACCATCATTAAACTTTACAGCAGCAATAATATAAATAACGACAATAAATGGCATCCAATGGTGTTCATATTCCAAAATTACATTTACAAAAAATATTGGTATAAGCTTGATGTTCGCAACACGAGCCAATCAAAAACCTATATAAAAACCTTTAAAAACAAACAGGTAATTCTCAATTCCAATTGAGGTATTATATAAGATCGCGCTAAACCTGTTATTTTCAATCGTTGAAAAACGATTTTTTATAATTTTCAATAAAAACGTATGGACATCTAAACGTCTGCTATTGTAAGATTGCCTTAATCACATATATTAAGGGTTAATTTAATGTCATCACATGAAGAAAAAATCACGCTAGCTGGCGGTTGCTTTTGGTGTATTGAAGCGGCATTTAAACAATTAGTCGGAATTAAATCTGCTATATCAGGTTATATGGGCGGCAATGCAGCGCTAGCAACCTACGAAAATGTCTGCTCTGGTGAAAGTGGTCATGCTGAAGTTGTACAGTTAACATTTGATAGCTCTGAGATTACTGCTCGTGAGATATTAGAGATTTTTTTCACACTTCATGATGCTAGCCAGTTAAATCGTCAAGGTAACGATATAGGTACTCAATATCGCTCAGGTATTTTTTATCACAATAATGAGCAGCGAGAACTCGCCTTAGAAGTCATTACTGAGATCAATGCAAGTGATATGTTTAACGATGTTGTAGTGACTGAAGTTACAGCGGAGTCTGAATTCTTTTCTGGTGAGAAGTTCCATCAAGATTACTTCAACAACAATGCAGATACCCCTTATTGCCAAGTAATTATTTCACCTAAGCTAGCGAAGTTTAGACAAACATTTGTAAGTAAACTAAAGCCTATCGAACATGAAGTTGGATCAATATCCGCTGTAGGTTAATAATTTATTCTCAGCTTAGTTTTTAGCTTACATTTTCCATCTAGCCTTTATATTAATTTAAATATAAATGGCCTATTTCGAAGCCTCACTTACTCATTTTAAATGACTATCTTTTATAAATAATAAGTGGGCTTCTATTAAGCGTTTTGCTCATAAATTAATACATCAAGGTGTATAATTTTCTCCGATACTTATTCGCTAATGGATCACCATCAGGTAAAGACTTCAGTACATCAAGGTATAAACTCTTACTTACCGTATCACCACTGTCTTTTTGCATTAAACGAAAGAGTAAGTTCAACGCTTCTTCATGACGATTAACTTGGCTGTACTGTGCAATGAGTTGATGCTGCAATTCAATATTGTCTGTATCACTAGCTAATTGCGCTTCTAGTGCTTTTATTTCTGGCGAATCAGCTGCTTGAATAGCAAGTTCTAGCTTAGCAATCAATGCTTGATAATAACTGTCTTGATCTACCATCAAAATAGTGGCGAGTAACGATTCGGCTTCTGAGGTTTTGCCTGTTTGTAGATAAACATCTGATAGCACTAATTTTATATCGGCACGTTCACTATCAAGTTGATAAGCATTGCTGATCACTGTAAATGCATCATTCACATTGTTATCGGCTAACAATTGTTGTGCTTGAGCAAGCAATAATTCTTCTTTTTTAGGTAGATGTTTCGCTAAAAATTCATTTATTTGGTCATCGCTTTGTGGCCCAGTTAGCCCATCAAGTGGCTGTCCATCTTTCACTAAAATAGCAGTAGGAAGCCCTTGAATACCAAACTGTTGAGCAATTTGCTGCTGAGTTTGACAGTCAACAGTTGCGTAAAGTATATGTGCTTCAAGCCCTTGCAAACCGAAGCCTAATTTGGCTTTTAGATCTAAACTTTCAGGTACTTGTTCCGCCCAAAAATCAACTAAAACGGGTTTAGTTTTCGACTCTTCTATAATAATTTGTTGAAAATTGTCTAACGTTATTTCAATGGCATTTGTAGTCACAGTCATTTCCATTTAGTTTTATTGATAAGCGTCTATACCCTTTATTTTGGGGCAATTATTGAAAGCTCAAGGGCTAAACGCAAAAAGCTGAACTCCCGTTATGTTTAGAAGCTCAGCTTTAGATTTGTTAAACGAGAGAAATTAAATTTCGCGTAATAACTCACGCGCAATAATAATTTTCTGAATTTCGCTCGTACCTTCATAAATAGTAGTAATACGAACATCGCGTGCCATGCGTTCTAATGGATATTCTTTGATATAACCGCCCCCGCCCATTAATTGCAATGCATCGTAACAAGCTGTATTTGCTTTTTCAGCGGCAAATAATTTTGCCATTGAAGCCGACTTACCAAAAGGTAGCCCTTGCTCTTTTGTGTAAGCCGCTTGCATAAGTAATAAACGTGCTGCTTCCAAATCAGTATAACGTTCAGCAAGTTTCCACTGTAAACCTTGAAAGTTTGATAATGCTTGGCCAAACTGCTTGCGCTCAGTAATAAAGGCACGTGCATAATCCATAGCAGCTAAACCAATTCCTAACGCTAATGAACCAATACCAATTCTACCGCCAGCCAATTCACCAACAGCAACGCCAAAACCTTTATCTTCTTTACCCATCATAGCAGTCGCGGGTATGCGACAATCAGTAAAACTCACTTCATTAGTCGGTGATGCTTTTTGACCCATTTTTTCTTCAGGTTTACTCACCGTGATACCTGGTGTGTTTGCTTCAACTAAGAAACATGAAATGCCTTTTCCTTTTGGCGCTGTCGCGTCGGTTACCGCCCACACAACAAAGATATCGGCAAAACTCGCGCTGGTAATATAAAGTTTACTACCATTTAATACATATTCATCACCGTCAAGTACTGCTGAGGTTTTCATACCTGCGGGATCTGAGCCAGCATTATTCTCAGTCAAACAAAATGCGCCTGCTTTATATTCACCGCTACATATTTTAGGTAAGTAATTTTGCTTTTGTTCTTCATTACCTACAGCCTGAATAACTTCTGCGACCATATTAGTAACCGATGTTGTTACCGCAGTTGAAGCACAAGCCCGTGCTATTTCTGTTATGGCTAAACTAAAAGCAACCGAACCTGCTTCAACGCCACCATATTCAGCTTTAATGTTTAAGCCCATAAAACCAAGCTCTGTTAATTGCGCTAAGTTTTTAAGGAAAAGTGTTTGATCTTGGGTTTCATCAAGTTCGGCGGCTACTGGAGCTAATTCACTTTCAGCGAATTTTTTTGCCATATCTTGAATCATCATCTGCTCTTCGGTTAATGATAAATTCATTTGTTACTCACTTTTGTATTTTATATTTGTATAGGGTGAACATTTGAAAAAATTCAAATGTTATAGTTCTTATTATTATTTTAATTGTTATTTCTTATCTATTTGTACGATATCTAAACCGTTTTAGTTCAATTATCAAAGTACGAACCAAAGTAACGCTACACCGAGCACTAATCGGTATATAACAAATGGCATCATGCCTACTTTTTCAAGTAATATGAGGAAGTAGTGAATACAGGCATAAGCGCTAAAAAAAGCTAACACGCTGCCAAGTCCAATCGCATTCCAATCAACAGGTCCTGATTCAGTCATTAATTTATAGGTTAAATAACTGCCCGCCATTCCGATAGCAGGTATTGACAATAAAAATGAAAATCGTGCAGCATTCTCTCGACTTAACCCAAGCATTAAGCCAATAGTCATGGTTATACCTGAGCGTGATGTCCCCGGAATTAAAGCTATAGCTTGTGCTAGACCAATAAGCATTGCGCCTTTAAAGCCTAGTTTTTCAAAATCGACATGTTCTGAAGCTTTTCTTTTTCCGGCTTTTATATCAGCATAACCGAGAAAAAACCCAAAGATTAACGTCGTTGCGGCAATAACAGCAGCAGTACGTAAATTGTCTTCAATAAAGTCTTTGCCGAGTAAGCCAAATAACCCTAATGGGATCGTGGCAAATAATATCCACCAAGCGAGTTTGCCTTCAAAGCTGGAATTATCACCTTTTATACTGCCCACCCAAGCAACCGCCATATTAGCTACGTCTTTACGAAAATATAAAACAACGGCCAGTAAAGTGCCTACATGTAAAGCTACATCAAGTGCTATGCCTTGGTCTTTCCACCCTAAAATTGCTGAGGGTAATATTAAGTGCGCCGAGCTTGATACAGGTAAAAACTCCGTTAAACCTTGTACAATGGCTAAAATAAATATCTCTGTAATAGTCATTAGTTGTTATATTCCTTTTTAATAATTCAATTCTTAATCTTACATTTTAAAACGTGTGACTTACCTAATTAGCTGGCCAAGAAAAGTCTACAATCGTTATTTGTTGTTTTGATTTATCGTACTTTTGCCAAAGTTGTTGATAAGACTCGTTCAAAATTGGATGTTTGAGGAGTGGTGCTACTTCAGCTAATGGCCACAATACAAAAGCATTTTCGGTGATTTCGGCACGTGGAAGTTGTGCGGGGGCATCAATCACTAAGTCATCAAAAAGTAACAAATCTAAATCTAGGGTACGAGGGCTATATTTTTTTGCATCAATTTCTCTGCCGTTGGCAAACTCTATATCACGAAGTGCTTTTGCTACTTGTTCTATAGTTATATCGGTACTTACTCCAACAACCATATTATAAAATTCAGCGCCATCAAATCCCACAGCTTTACTTGCAAATAATGACGACAACGTTAATTCACCAAAAGTTAATTTAAGTGCAGACAAACCAGCACGTACATAATGATGTCGATCAACATTACTACCCAATGATATATATAAACGGGCCATTAAATCTGTTTATCATTATTTGATTCGCTACCACGTTCAATTTCAACAGCAACAGTAAACGCATTATGTACGGCATTTGGCTTTGCTACTTTCAATTTAAGCCAAGGAATATGATACGTTTCCATCAAAAACTTAGCCATGCGCTCTGCTAATGTTTCGAGTAAGTCCACTGGGTTATCATTAGCAAAATCAGCAATTTCTTCTGATATTTTGGCGTAGTCTAACGTTTTAGCAAGTTCGTCATTTTCAGCGGCTAGCGCTGTATTCCAGCCCATTGCTACATCTATCACTAACGTTTGCTTGATCTGTTTTTCCCATTCAAAAAAACCTATCGTGGTTTGAATGCTTAAGCCTTGAATATGAACTTTATCCATTAACGTATACTCACCTTTAATCAGTAATTAAAAATAAAAATTAGCAATCTGCCGATAACAACTAAAATAAAAGGCGATTTTACCTGTGCAGTGCTATAAAAACTAGTGCGTCACTGATCAATTAATATTTTTTATTGGCAGACTGTAAAGAAAAACTTATTTGCATTGCGATCACGACACGATAGAATATCGAAAGTTGTTAAAAAGTTGTGAGAAACAATAATAGTTTTGACAATAAATTTGGAGATTTTGGTATTATCGCTTTATTACTAACACTTATGATGATCATTGCTGCCTATCTGGTCGGCTCGATTTCTAGTGCTATCTTATTATGTAAGTTATTAAAGCTTCCCGATCCTCGCTCTACTGGGTCAAACAACCCCGGCGCAACCAATGTTTTGCGTATAAGTAATAAATTTATAGCTTCTCTGGTATTAGCCTTCGATATTCTAAAAGGAACGATTCCTGTTTGGGGGGCTTATTTTCTTGGACTAGATCCACTCAATTTAGGACTCATCGCCCTCGCTGCTTGTTTAGGACATATGTATCCCATATTTTTCAATTTTCAAGGAGGTAAAGGAGTAGCAACGGCACTTGGTGTTTTATTACCCATTGGTTTAGATCTAGGTGGATTATTAATTTTAACTTGGGTCAGTGTGATATATTTTACTCGCTACTCAAGTTTAGCAGCCATTGTTACAGTATCTCTAGCTCCTTTTTATATTTGGTTGTTAAAACCTTTATACATGTATCCTGTGATGATGCTTTCGGTTTTAATTGTATTTCGCCATAAGGACAATATATGGCGATTAATTAAAGGACATGAGAGTAAAGTTTCCTTTAAAAACACATCCAAATAGTTTCAACCCCGTCGTTAAACCGCAGGTAAAGTATCTAACGGCCAACGTGGTGTAGCTTTAAAAGATAAATCTGCGTCAGTTCCAGCTTTTAAACGCTGTAAACCAGCATAAGCAATCATCGCGCCGTTATCAGTACAAAATTCAGGACGTGGATAGAAAACCTCACCGCCCAGTTTTTTAGTAATTTCTCCTAACTTTTCACGTAATGACGTATTAGCACTCACACCACCTGCAATAACTAACCGTTTCAATTTACATTGTTGCAAAGCACGGCGACATTTAATCGCTAATGTATCAACGACAGCTTCTTGAAACGCGTAAGCAACATCTGCATGAGTTTGCTCATCCATTCCTTCATTACCTTGTGACTTTTGAAGTTCGATTTCTTTGCGAATAATAGTACCAGCAGCAGTTTTTAAACCACTAAAGCTAAAATCTAATCCTGGGCGAGACGTCATCGGTCGTGGCATAGTGAAACGACCTTGAGTCCCTTTTTCAGCCATTTTAGATAATGCTGGACCACCTGGGTAATCTAGCCCAAGTAACTTCGCCGTTTTATCAAACGCTTCTCCGGCGGCATCATCAACTGATTCACCTAACATTTCATATTGACCAATACCGTCAACACGCACCATCATGGTGTGCCCACCAGAAACAAGTAATGCAACAAAGGGGAAGTCAGGTACGTTTTCTTCTAACATCGGTGCCAATAAGTGACCTTCCATGTGATGCACTGGCACTGCAGGCAACCCCCAACCATATGCTAAACTTCTACCAATTGAGCAACCCACCAATAATGCCCCCACTAAACCAGGCCCAGCAGTATAAGCAACGCCGTCTAAATCAGCAGGTGTTAAGTTAGCCTCTTTTAAGACCTCCTTAATTAGAGGTATGGTTTTACGAACATGGTCTCGTGATGCCAATTCAGGCACTACTCCACCATAATCTGCATGAACAGCAATTTGACTATATAAACGATGTGCAACAATACCTTCTGGTAAATCACCATTTCCATCATCATAAATGGCAATACCTGTTTCATCACAAGATGTTTCTATACCTAAAATTCGCATAATACCCTTAACCTTAAGACACTCAATTACGTTTACTTCACTTTATTTGGCGATTTTAACGTCCTATTAAATATTACACCACCTTATTTTAGCTTTAACAGACATTACACTTTACTTTAACTACTGGTTCGCTTTAGAATACGTCACCCAATTTTGATAGAGTGGGTGTTTGCGAAGCAATAATGCTTAAGCTATACACCAATTATATAGATACATATTAAGGTCCAAAGTACATGCCAGTAATTAAAGTAAGAGAAAACGAACCATTTGACGTTGCATTACGTCGTTTTAAACGTTCATGTGAAAAAGCAGGAATCCTTTCAGAAGTTCGCCGTCGCGAATCTTACGAAAAGCCTACTTGGGAACGTAAACGTAAGAAAGCTGCTGCCGTTAAACGCGCTGCTAAAAAAGTTTCTCGTGAAAACGCTCGCCGCGTTCGCATGTACTAAGATACCTTAGTAGTATTTAAGACTATCGAGTAAAAAATGAGTTTAATAAATCAACTCAAAGATGAAATGAAAGTCGCTATGCGTGCTAAAGACAAAAATCGTCTTGGCGTTATTCGCATGGCAATATCATCTGTTAAGCAAGCTGAAATAGATCATAAATTAGAAGCAACTGATGACAATGTCATTGCGATTTTAACCAAAATGGTTAAACAACGCAGAGAGTCAATCAAGATGTTTACTGAAGGTGGTCGAGATGAACTAGCCGCTAAAGAAGCTGAAGAAGTGACCGCGATAGAATTTTTTCTTCCGCAGCCACTTACAAATGCAGAAATTAGTGAATTAGTCACTCAAGCGATTAACGATACCGGTGCTGCTTCAATGGCAGATATGGGTAAAGTAATGGCGATATTAAAACCATTAATGCAAGGTAAAGCAGATTTAGGCGCAGTAAGCGGCCAAGTTCGCAATACATTAAATGCATAAAAGGCTTTAATACAAGCATAGTAACTTCATCTTATAAAAATATCCTAAAGCCGTGAAATTTATTTTACGGCTTTTTTGTTTATATAAAGCCAATTTTTAGTTGTTCCACAACAGGAAGCTAAAAAACATCTATCCCCTGTAGGTTATTTAGGTTTAAAATAAACTTCGCACAAACAACCAAAGAAAGAGCAGTAATGGCTGGTATGATCCCTCGACAATTTATTGATGATTTATTAGCGCGCGCTGATATTGTTGAGCTGATAGATTCTAGAGTACCGTTAAAAAAAGCAGGTAAAAACTACCAAGCTTGCTGCCCTTTCCATACCGAAAAATCTCCTTCATTCAGCGTTAGCCAAGATAAACAATTTTACCATTGCTTTGGCTGTGGAGAACACGGTAATGCTATTTCATTTTTGATGGAATTTGACCGTTTAGAATTTCCCGACGCTATTGAAGAACTTGCCTCTCATTACAATATGGAAGTGCCGCGCGAAAAAAACAATCAAAGTCCAGCTCAGCAAAAACAACAACAGCAAGCGCATCAACAAAAGCAAGATGATTACGAACTGATGGAAAAAATCAGTCGCTTTTATCAGCAACAATTAAAAGTCGCCAGCGATAAAGAGTCCGCCATTGAATATTTGAAAGGCCGCGATTTAAGTGGCGAGGTGGTCAAAAAATTTGGTATTGGTTATATCAGCGATACGTGGGATGGCATGATGGGCACTTTTGGTGTAAACCCACAAACCACGCAACAGCTTGTTGATTTAGGTATGGCGATACCAGGTGATAAAAATCGTCCTTATGACCGTTTTCGAGGCAGAATTCAGTTTCCCATTCGTGATAAGCGAGGTCGTGTCATTGGTTTTGGCGGCAGAGTTTTAGGTGATGGCACGCCGAAATACTTAAATTCACCGGAAACACGTATTTATCACAAAGGCCAAGAACTCTACGGTTTATGGGAAGCGAAACAAGCAAACAAACAATTATCACGCTTAGTAGTGGTTGAAGGATATATGGATGTTGTTGCACTTGCACAACACGGTGTTACTTATGCAGTTGCATCACTTGGCACTTCAACTACACCAGAGCAATGCCAAACATTATTTAGAACCGTTAAAGAAGTTATTTGCTGTTATGACGGTGACCGAGCTGGTCGAGATGCTGCTTGGCGAGCAATGGAAAATGCCTTACCACTCATTAATGACGGAACGACGTTGAAATTTGTTTTTTTACCTGATGGTGAAGATCCAGATTCATTAATTAGAGAGCAAGGGCAAACTGCATTCGAAAATATATTAGATAACGCAACGCCATTATCTGTATTTTTATTTGATCACCTTTCTTTACAAGTGAATATGAATACACTGGAAGGGAAATCAAAAATGATTGAATTATTTCAACCCTATTTGAATAAACTTCCTGATAGTACATTAAAAGACTCTATTTTAACCGAGTTAGCCAATAAGTTTGCCCGTGGTAACGAAAAAAGGTTAGAAGAATTACGTAAAAAAAACACGCAAAACAACAAAGCTAACGCGATAAAAAGACAAAGTAAAATAACTCCATTGCGTCTTGCTATTGCATTACTACTTGAGCACCCCCATATAGTAAAAGCATTACCAGATATTACTATTTTACAACAGCTCGATATGCCAGGAATTCCCTTGCTAAATAGCTTGTTAGTTCTTTGTAAACAGAATTCAGACATTAACAGTGCACAACTAATAGAACATTTTAGAGGCACTACAGAAGGTAATCAACTGACAAAATTGATGTGTTTACAACATCATGTTGAACCTGAAAATGCAGAATCAATGTTTATAGATGTAATAGAAAGTTTTTTAAATATATTTATTGAACAACGCACAGAGCAATTGCTTGCTAAAGAACATTCAAGCGGTTTAAGTAAAAGTGAAAAGCAAGAATTACACAGTTTGTTAAGTGCGTAGCAAGCAAAAATAAGTTGAACGTAGTTTAACGCTGGCAATATACTAAGCAATTAGCTATAATTTCCGGCTTACTGTTTTCATTTTGATAGCCATAATTTAGGTGGACACTCGTCAATGAATCAAGCCCCACAATCTAGACTTAAAGAGCTCATTACCAAAGGTAAAGAGCAAGGTTACTTAACTTTTGCTCAAGTTAATGATCACCTGCCACAAGACATAATCGATTCAGACCAAGTTGAAGACATCGTTAGAATGATCAACGACATGGGTATTCAAGTATTTGAAACTGCTCCTGATAAAGACGACTTAATGATGTCTGAAGGGAACACTGATGAAGATGCTGCTGAAGCAGCTGCCCAAGCACTTGCTACGGTTGAAAGCGAAATTGGTAGAACAACAGATCCAGTACGTATGTATATGCGTGAAATGGGTACGGTTGAGCTATTAACACGTAAAGGCGAAATTGTTATCGCTAAGCGTATTGAAGAAGGCATTAAAGAAGTTCAGCGCAGTGTTGCTGAATATCCGCCTGCAATCAATTTTTTGCTCGATATGTGGGACAATTTTGAAGCTGAAGAAGTTCGCTTAACTGACATTATTGTTGGCTTTTTAGATCCTGATGCAGAAGAAGAAGAAATTCCAGCAGCGGCAACTCATATTGGCTCAGAACTTTCAAAAGAAGACCTGAGTGATGAAGACGACGCTGACGAGGAAGACGAGGAAGAAGAAGATACAGGTCCTTGTCCTGAGCTTGCTAAAGAAAAGTTCACATTACTTCGCAACGTTTATGAAAAAGCAAATAAAGTAATTGATGCTAAAGGCCGTGGCCATAAAGATGCACAAGCAGCGATTGATGATCTAGCTGAAGTATTTAAAGAATTCCGTTTAATTCCTAAACTTTTTGATAAGCTTGTTAAAAACATGCGCAGCGTAATGGATAGATTACGTATTCAAGAACGTTTAATCATGAAGCACTGTGTTGTTGGTGCAGGCATGCCTAAAACAACGTTTATCAAAATATTTCCAGGTAATGAAACCTCTAAAGATTGGTTTAACGAACATAAAGCTGCAGGTCATGCATACTCAGCAAGAATGTCCGATATTGAATTAGACGTTGAACGTTGTATTTATAAATTAAATCAATTAGAAAAAGAAACGTTCTTAAATGTGCACGGTATTAAAGATATTAACCGTCGTATGTCTATCGGTGAAGCTAAGGCTCGTCGTGCGAAAAAAGAAATGGTTGAAGCTAACTTACGTTTAGTTATTTCAATTGCTAAAAAATATACCAACCGTGGTTTACAGTTCTTGGATTTAATTCAAGAAGGTAACATTGGTTTGATGAAAGCTGTTGATAAATTTGAATACCGTCGTGGTTACAAGTTTTCAACGTATGCAACGTGGTGGATCCGTCAAGCGATCACTCGCTCTATTGCTGACCAAGCCAGAACGATTCGTATCCCAGTACATATGATTGAAACGATTAATAAATTAAATCGTATTTCTCGTCAAATGTTGCAAGAAATGGGACGTGAGCCAACACCTGAAGAATTAGCTGAACGCATGATAATGCCGGAAGATAAGATTCGTAAAGTATTGAAAATAGCTAAAGAGCCTATTTCAATGGAAACCCCTATTGGTGATGACGAAGATTCACACTTAGGTGATTTTATTGAAGATGGTAGTGGTGAATTACCGGTTGATTCAGCTACGGCTGAAAACTTAAAATTTGCTACGCACGAAGTATTAGCTGGCTTAACCGCTCGTGAAGCTAAAGTCTTAAGAATGCGCTTTGGTATCGATATGAACACAGATCATACTTTAGAAGAAGTTGGTAAGCAGTTTGATGTTACACGTGAACGTATTCGTCAAATTGAAGCTAAGGCGTTACGTAAACTACGTCACCCTTCTCGCTCTGAGCAACTTAAAAGTTTCTTAGACGGTGAGTAAAGCCTTCATCTTTAAATAGATAATAAAAAATCCAGTAATTAGTTACTGGATTTTTTTTGTCTTTAATTATCTTACTACCTGAACTTACCTAAGTTTCACTCTGTAACAACATGCTTAGGGTCAGATAAAAAGGCTTGGTCCGTGAGGGTTTTCAAGAAATTAATCAAGTCGACTTTTTCTTCTGTTGTTAAAATAAAACCTTTGATAAATTGGCTTTTCAATAGATTTTCCCGACCATCGCCTTGAAATTCTCCTGTAGTAACATTTCGTCCGCCAGCAGCATAGAAATCAATAACCTCAGATAAACTGTTAATACTACCATCATGCATATACGGTGCACTGACTTCAATATTACGTAATGTGGGTGCTCTAAATCGACCATCATCCCTTGTCAAGGTGGATATTTCAGACAAACCGGTATCGTGTTTTGGGTAACCTGATTTATTACTATTGGTATCAAGGTTAACATTATACAACCCAGTATTGTGAAATGGCCTGCGGTCAATAAGTTGTTTTTCATGACTTGTCGACTGGGTAAAATTAAAACCTCCATGGCAATGATGACACTCGAGCCTTTCTGAGAAAAATAAATTCATACCACGTAAAGCAGATGCTGAGATAGCGTCATCATCGGCCAAATACGCGTAGGAATCAAAGGGAGAATTTAAAGAAATTAAACTGCGTACATAACTTGCTAGTGCTTTTACAATCAAATCAAAGTTTGCAGATTGGTCAGGGAATGCCGCTGAAAATAGCATTTCATAATCAGCCGTTTCAAATCTTGCTAGCACCTCTTCTTCATGACCCGTTATGCCTAACTCAACCGGTGACTCTCCAAACATAGGTAAAAGAATTTGTTGCTCGATAGACGTTAAACCGTCATGTGCCCAAGTCAACGTTTTGTTATACGCAATGTTAACTAAAGCTGGAGAGTTCCGCCTATGCGCTTGTTTAGTGCTACCAAATGAATGTGGAATATTCTCACCAAAGGCAAATTCTTGATGATGGCAACTGGCACACGCTTGTTGTTGATTGGCAGATAAATTTTTATCAAAAAAAAGTGCTTTACCTAAGTTAACTTTTGCTTGAGTCATTGGATTATCTTTCGGCACTTGTGGTTTAGGAAAACCGTCTAAAATTGGCCATTGGTAATCACTTACTTGCTCTTTTTTATCGCTACAAGACTGCAATATCAGGAAAAAACTTGCAGCGAGAAAAGCTTGTATTGATAATTTAGCTAAATTCAAAAGTCGTCTACCCACTTTATTGTGCTGTAAATAACAATGATTTTTTCTTACTATCATCAGTCATACCTAAGTTTTTAAAAAGTACTTTACAACTCTCTTCATCAACGGCTGATTGGCAACTATTGTCACGTGTTAATGCAATACCACCTAACAACAACGCTAGATCGAACTTGATTACAGAAGATTTTTCGGTAAAAGGTAGAGAAACTATCACTCGATTAGGATGCAAACATTCACTTTTTGGGGCACGAACGGGGCTTAAGGCTTTACAACCTGTAGATCCTAAATGAAATAGCCAATCATCATATTGTGAAGCTAACTCTATTCGCATAAATTTATGACCCCCTCGCCAGCCCCAAAACATTGACGAGTCATTTATTGGGCTAGGCTGTGTTAAGGGGTTAAGGTGGTTCAATTCAAAAGGCACGCCTATGCTAAAACGAATATCGGTTATATCGGCTGAAAAATCTAGAGGAACCAACTCAATGTGCCAATTGGGCTCTTCCTTATTTTCATTACACATTTCCCCTAATAAAGCGACATTACTCGCTTGATTGGAATTAGTTGTCATTCCCCATGGCTGCCAACCATTTTTTCGAGTGTTGACTTCTACACCGTGTATATAGAATTGTAGCTGTTGATATTGCCACTTTATCAGCTCGTCACTGCTTATTGTTTTTTCATTACTGCTATGGAAATTGCTTTCGCAACTCAATGACATGTTTTTATACATAGGTTGAAACGAAACTTTTGTAGGGAGCGTTCTTTCAAAGCAACCGAACAGAAGAGTTATACTCAGCAACAAAGTAATAATGCCTAACAGAGTTTTTTTTAATATATAACGAGTCATTTTAATAAGGCTTAATCAGTAAATGCAAAGTAATATTTACATCGAGTTAAATAGTTGTTAACTGCTTGGTTTTAAATTGTACGTTAACTTGCTATGGTAAAGCCATCAAAAATTGAACAGCTAAATGAAGAAACGAGCATATTATGGCTAAATTATCATTACCTATTGGCATTGCCATTATTTCAATAGCATCTTTCATATTACCTTCAAATGTATTTGCCCATTCAGAACATGATAAATCTAGGTTTGTCGCGACTAATGGCGTAGACAAAGCGCGTTGTGATAATGTACTTAGACCTTGTAAAACCATAGCTTATGCTGTTAGCCAAGCCAACAAAGGTGATAAAGTCCTTGTATCGTCGGGTGAATTTACCATCACTTCTAGTGAAGAATTGTTCTTCTTAAAAAGTGCTTTAGTACCTGTTTTAGGTGGATATAATCGTTTCGATCATTTTCAATCACAAAGCCCTCAGTCAAACGTAACCACTTTATATAATATCCCATCAGATATGGTTACTGAATTAAGAAAAAATGGGTTTAGAGTTATTGCCGATGGTAAATCATTTACTGAAGATAAAGATTTAGCACTAAAACTTCAAGGCTATCATCAATTAAGCCAAAGCCAATCGAACGAAGCATGTGTAAGTGGTAAAGCTGATGTATTCAATTGTAATAATATAGATTTACTGGCTCATTTTCCTTTATCTGAAATGTCTACCTCTCCAAGTTCTGGCAGCGATATTTGGGGACATGTAGATTTAAACACCAACAATGAATTTGCCATCATGACTGTAAAAAATGGTGTCGTTGTATTTGACGTTACTAGGCCTACAACCCCTGTAGAAGTAGGCACCATCTCAGGTGTGAGTTCTTCGTGGCGAGACGTTAAGGTTTATCAATATTTTGATGAGAACATAAATTTATGGCAAGCATACGCCTATGCCACTACTGAAGGAAATAATGGCGGCGTTACGATTATTGATCTGAATAACCTTCCTAATTCCGTCAGCTTAGTAGAAAAAAATAATGTCGTAAATACCGCCCATAATGTTTACATCACCAATGTAGATCATACACTTAATATCACACTCCCTAATCAAACAGCTTCCCTACAGCTTATTGGCGCTAATAGCCGAAGTGGTGCTTTTCAAAATTATTCATTAGCAACACCTAACACATTAGTAACCCCTACAGGAACCAATTTTGGTAGCGGTTATACACATGATGGTGCATCGCTAATAATAGAAGATCAACGTTCAGTTGATGACTGTGGCTTAACATCTGGAACTTGTACGCTTTTCATTGATTTTAATGAGAAAGAAATGAAGCTTTGGAATATAACAGACCCAAATAGTACTACTCAGCTAGGCACAGCTAGATATAGTGATGTTATTGAAAACAATCAATATGTGCATTCTGGATGGGGTACAGAAGACAAACAGTTTATTTTATTACATGACGAGTTTGACGAACAGCGAGGTGGCTTAAATACTACCGTTAGAATATTTTCAATCTCAGATCTTAATAGCCCTACACAGGTTGGTCAATGGACGGGTCCAACACGAGCGATCGATCATAATGGTTTTGTTCGTGGCAATAGATATTACATGTCTAACTATGAACGTGGCTTAACTATTCTGGATATAACAGATCCAGCAACTCCTACAGAAGTGGGTTATTTTGATACTTATACTCCTAGTGATAATGCTAGCTTTAATGGTGCTTGGGGTGTTTACCCATTCCTACCTTCTGGGAATATTTTAGTCAGTGATATTAACAGTGGATTATATGTATTAAAAGACAACACCAATACCTCAACTAAAGGTATGTTTAGCTTTGAGAGTAATAGTACACAAACAGCTCAAGGAACAACGTTTAACTTAACAGTCCAACGTAATGCTTCAAACACTGCAGAAAGCACTTCTGTTAGCTATCAAGTCATTCAAGGTAGTGCAAAAGAAGGGGCTGACTTTGAAGTAGAAAATAATACACTGACTTGGGCAGCAAACGACAATGCTGATAAATCAATTAGCATTGTCATCGCAGATGATCTAGAAAATACAGAGTTAGCTGAATCTTTTTTTATACGTTTATATAACCCAACTAATGGCGCGACATTGGGCCCAAATAATTACAACACGATTAATGTTGATGGACAAATAAATACAGGAACAGGCAGTTTTGAATTTTCTGATCAAACTATCCCGGAAAACATAGGTGAATACACAGTAAACGTAAATCGCCTCGGTAGCACAGTAGGCGCTATTGCGTTTCAATATGATGTGACTTCAGGACAAGCCATTATTGGCAGCGATATGCTTGATGCATCTGGTCAAGTATCTTGGGCAGACGGCGAAAGTGACACTAAAGAAATTATACTAACGATACTTAATGATATTGATGAAGAAGAAAATGAGAATTTCACCTTAGCCTTATCCAGCATCGATGGCAGTAATATTGGCAGCAATGCTGAAATAACTTTTACTATCGCAGATGATGATCGAAATACCCCTCCGGTTGTAACACTTAGCGAAAATTTCGAAATAAATACTGGTCAGAGACAAAACTTAACAGCACAAGCAAGTGATGATGAAAACGACGCTATGACTTATCTATGGGAGCAAACTGACGGCCCTGATGTAACATTAACTAATGCCGATACATTGTCAGCAAGCTTTACCGCACCGAGTAATGCTGACTCTTTAATATTCAAATTCACAGCCACAGACTTTAGGGGCGCATCAACCGAGGAAAGTATTACTATTTCAGTTGTTGCACCTCCAGTGAATACCGCTCCTGTTGTGATACTCCCAGGTGATTTCGAATTGAATAGCGGTCAGACGCAAAACCTAGAAGCACACACCAGTGATGCAGAAAGTGATACAATGACTTACTTGTGGGAGCAAACTGCAGGTTCAACAGTAACATTGACTAATGCCGATACATTGACAGCAAGTTTTACAGCGCCTAATAGTCCAGACTCGTTAACATTCAAGTTTACTGCTACGGATTCCCAAGGGGCATCAACCGAAGGAAGTGTGACCGTTTCAGTAATAGCTTCAGCTGTAACACCAACATCAGCAAATTCTTCTGGTGGCTCCATATTTTGGTTAACATTCCTGTCATTATCTTTATTGGTTAGAAAAAAAAGAATTAATGGTTAAAGAATATTTAGGCAATACAGATAATAAATCATACGTATTGCCTAACAATTGAGCTAACGCTATTTATTTTTGCACTTTTTAAAAATAGGCTAGTGACAATAAAATAAAAAATGCTTATACTTCACGCCGCTTTAAGTTGAAGTCTCAATTTACAGTAAATATATATGGCCCCTTAGCTCAGTTGGTTAGAGCATTCGACTCATAATGAGCGGTGGCAAGTGGTCAGAGTGAAAAAGCAAGCCCAAGCTTAATAAATGTGGCCCCTTAGCTCAGTTGGTTAGAGCATCCGACTCATAATCGGCAGGTCCCCTGTTCAAGTCAGGGAGGGGCCACCATCTCCACTAAATACGTGGGGGAGATGGTATTTAAACACTCACATTTATCAATTTTACCAAATAAGTCGCCAATCCCAACCATGGTCAGCTTGGACCACCTAGATTTTCCGTAATTTAAACACTACAAAGTCGCCACGTTTGATTAGGGATAGCCCCTCGTAACGAAACTCGTGTAATTATTCAGTAAATATAAAATTGGATTAAACCCTGAAATTATCAGGGTTTGTTAGTCTCTAACTGCACGCTCAAAGCGATTAAGGCCAATCACAACATGATCAAGAACCTTAATATCAAAATATTTAGCTGCTTGTTTAATATTATGTGTAAATTGAAAATCATTACTGCTTGGTTTGGGATTTCCCGATGGATGGTTATGCACCAGTATTATCGCAGGCGCATTAATTATTATAGCTGAACGTAAAACCTCTGCTGGTCTGAGTGTTACGGCGTTTACAGTACCTATAGCAACAGTTTCATAGTTTATGACGGTGTGTTGATTAGTTAAATTAACCACAATAAAGTGTTCTTTTGTTGCTTTAGATAAAAACTTAAATATTTGGTAAACCTTTTCAGGGGTATCAAGTGTTTGATTTAAAATCTCACTCGCTACTTCTTTAAAGTTATAACAAATACTGAGTTCGCGTAGTATTGCCATTATTTGGTTTGAGCTTTACTAGTGGCTTTAGTTTTTATAGGGCCTTTTACTTTTTTAAGTTCATTATCAAGAAAACCATCTTTTGCAGCATCAGTGATCGCATCAATAACAGCTAACAAATTTTCTTTACTGCCAGCAGCAATCGCTGGTTTTTTCTTTTCTACTTCTAGGGATTTATTACCGTATTTTATTTCAAAATAATAGTTGCCTGCTGATTGATAAAACCAAGGACGGATGCGCTTAGGACGTTTCACTTTTCTTTTTGCATTGGTTTCTTCGTCAATAATATAAACATCTCTATAGGCAATAAATTCAGTATTTTCTAATAAGCATTGCACCATAGCGCGTTGCTCGTTTAACCGCGTGATCAATTTATTCCTTTTTACTTTGATAGGACTTGCAACGTCGACCTGAGGCTTTGCCATAAAGGTTAATGCTTGTAGTGGATTAGCTTTTGTCATGATAACTCCTTAATTATTAGTTAGGGTTACCATCAAAGCTATTTGGGTGTAAGGCAACGACTCGTACCGATAAAATACTCAAGTATTTTCAGAATATTACTTCGTTAAACGCTAATTAAATGTTTATTTTTCAATAGCTACTCGAGTAACTTGTCCGTAAAATAATATCAAAATCCAAACCGCTCCCTAGTTAGGGGAATGTTTCATTCTCAAATAATGCTTTAACCTAAAAGTAATATTTGTATGGAGTAAAAAATGATGAAAAAAGATAATAGAGAGCTAATTAAACATATCACCATTAACGGGATATCTGAGCTAGAAACAGAATACCAACTAACCAGCTTCCAAAAAACAACCCTAAGTAGGTTATCAGAGTTGTTTCAATGTGGAGAAAACATCAAAGAAGAAGATACACTCGACTTTATCGACGAAACGCTCGAAAAGTATAAAACGGAGAACTGCTTACTTAACGATATTAATAATCTTTCGATTGCTTTATCTGAGTTAATGTACTTGAAAGAATTTAAAGGTAAAGATGCAACACCTATTAATATTCAACGATTTTCATTTGAGATTTTTGATAGTGGTAACAGTATTCAACCAGAAGTTGCAATTATTCTGGCAATAAAAACATTAATAGAACAGTTTGAAAGTAAGCAATTTAACGAGGAACAATGCCTACTTATTGGTAAGTTAGAGTCTGCATATCACCACGCGATATTATTACAAAGTACTATATTTTCAAAAGTGAACAACTTTAATGATGATGCTATTAATGCATATGTCGATTTTGAAATTCATCAATCAGAAAGCGAATTAAGGCAACTTATAAGAGAGCTTTTGCCTCAAAAAAGTAAGCAACATCGCCTGAAAATGCACTTAAACAATTGGATCAAAGAAAATATTTGTGTTCCTAAGACAGATCTAAAAAAATATCTGAATAGATTAATAGCCGAAGAAAGGTATTTGTTGAATTATTATCAATAACCTCCCATCTAACCTAAAACGTCCCCTATTCAGGGGTATTTAACGACCCCCCTCTTCAAACCATAATGGCCCCACTTCAAACGGGGGTCACTTAACGGCCTCCATCACTTCACAATATGGAGGCATAAAATGCTAAATGTGAAAAACGATTCGGGTATCGATAAAACCCATCAAGCGACGTCGCAAGACTTCAAATCACCAAACCCCCTTGATCTAACCGATGGACAAGAAGCTATTATCGAGGCTGCTCGTAAAGAAACTTCCGAAGACTTCGATCACTATACGTTCAGTGCTAACGAATCAACAGGCCTACTTGAAATTGATGTTACTGCAGCAGCTATAGTTTGGCACTGGAGTTTTACTGAGTTTATTAACGCTTTCATAGCCAATAAACTTAAAGGCCACTACAAAAACACTGATGTAGTTATGTTTCATGGAACTCAAAATGTTAATGGCCTACCAAGCTATCAAAATATGGCTCCAATAGAATCCTCAAAAGTCGCTTATCTAATGTATCAATTAGATGAACAAGGTGAAGTTAAGAACTGATGCCGGATACACGGTGTTATCTTGGAGGGATACTAAAGATCTCACTGTTAGTGAATACGTTATGCCCAATGCAGATAAACGTGAGGCAGCAAAAAGTAGAAAGGCAATTAATAAGAAAATTAAATTAGAACTATTGAAACTTAGCCCTCAATGTTCTTATTCGAGTTGTAATTTAAACGAAGGTGACATCGATCCTATCGGTGGAGGTACAGTTAAATTACAAGTTGATCATAAGACAGCACATGCAGACAACGATCAGGGTGATAATTCAATTGATAACTTTCAATTGCTGTGTGGCAGGCATAATGTAATTAAGAAAAATTTTTGGGATGATCAAACAGGCAAACTTAATACAATTGCTATCTTGCAAGCTATACCCGAAAAAGATAAAAAGCTAGCCTTAACATGGCTTACTAACTACTTTAATGGATAACTATCTATTAGCTTCAACATTCTACTAAAACTTTAGGACGAGATCATGGCAGACAGCTCAGCAGAAAAGAACATTGAAGATGTATTAGGTCAAGCTGAGTTTGAAGAGCGCGCAGACTACCTAGAGTTTGATAAGCTTACTAGTTGGACAGCAACTAGTAAGCATTTTGATAATATACAAAAAAAATTAATTCAAGTTGGGGCTAAACTGATAACAGGACCGAGAGGGACTGGAAAGACACATCAAATGAGATTTGCCCATTATTCTTGTATTAATGATCAAGCAAAGCCACTTTCAATCTATGTAAGCTTCAATCATTACCTTAGGTTAGAAACTTATTTACACGAAAATTCAAATGCAATCAGCATATTTCATTCTTGGGTACTTGCAAAAATAGTGCTTTCTTGTTTTGACGAATATAAAGTGTTTCCACCAGAGTGTGGGTTTACTGATGTTGAGTTAAAATCCTTTATAGTTGATGTTGAAAAGCAGAATTATTCAAAAGACATTTCAAATATTGTTTCATTCTTAAATGTTCGTGCAGTACAAGAGTATATTGAAAGTGTCATGATTCAAACAAACAGGAAGAGAGCAATTCTCTTACTTGATGATGCAGCTTTAACTCTAACAAGCGACTACCTTGTAGAGTTTTTTGATATTTTTAGAAGTCTAAAAAGTACAAGGATATCACCAAAAGCTAGTGTATATCCGGGATCAACTAAATATGGACCTAGATTTCATTTAGGGCAAGACGCCGAAAAAGTTCCTTTATGGTTAAATGTCTCAGATCCTGAATATTTAGAGTTTATGCGAGCTATCATTAATTCTCGGTTCAATGAAAAAATAAATATAGATGATGATATGAAAGAACTTTTAATGTTTTGCTCTTTCGGTATTCCAAGAACATATATTATGTTCATAAGATCATTTATCGAGTCTGATCGAAAAACAATTCAGTCAAAGTTTAATTCTATCATTGAAGAAAAATGTAAGAATATTATTGATGAGTACAAATCAATCTCTCAAAAATTAACTCAATTTAGTGGAATAATCGATATTGGTGAGAGTTTTATTTCATCTATTTTAAAAGAAATAAAAAGCTTCAACTACGATAAAAATCAACCTGAAGAAAAAGTAATTTCAGTTGGAATTTCAGAAATAGATAAAAAAGCAGATAGGATGATTAAATTTCTGATCGAGGCTGGATTATTATTTGAACAAGACGAGGTTTCCCATGGCCCAGGAAGGAAGTTAAGGAGGTTCACTCCTCATATCTCCTTATTGATTAACGACAAATCACTAATAAAGAGCCGAGGATTTAAACCCACGGACATTCTGGATATTTTAAAAAATAAAAAAACACCTCAGCCAGTTCGTAGAAAGTTTAACAAGTTACTATCCGAAATTGAAATTGCGGCATTAATTTTAAATCTTCCACCATGCGCTAATTGTCAGACACAAAGAATCGCAGAAGGTCAAAAGTTTTGTCATATCTGTGGTAGTGAATTAGTCGATGGTTCCATTTTTAAAAAGTGTATGGCTCAAAAACTTTTAGAAATACCGTTAACTCCTTTTCAAAAAAGAGTTATCGACAAAACTCAATACAGTACTATTGAAGATGTAATATCCTCTAGTGATACCGCTGCAGAATTTAGAAAAATCAGAGGTGTTGGTCGAGTCCATTCAGAGCGTATTGTTAACAAAATAACAGCTTGGGCTAATGAGTTTTATACTAATGGCAAAAAATAAAGCATCATTCAATCCTCAAATATCTGGGGCAAGGAAATCATCAAGTATCAAGTCTATTAGTTTTTTTGATTCGGATTATGTAGAAGAAAAAAAGTCACCAATAGATATTTTTAATACAAAAAAGCAGAACAACTTAAAACTACTGGGCGCCTCATTATTCAATCCTGAAACTCGAGAGTTTTCTTCGTTAGCTGCCAATAGAACACCTGAATGGCAGCAACTTTCTAACTTATTAATTCTAGGGTTCGTTTCTTGTGTGGAAAGTTATTTTCGGTGTGTAATTAGGCGATTAATATCTATTGATCACCATAGTCGTAAATTAAGCTATAAACACATGCTCCCGTACGGTGCGGCTATGTATCATAAAGACTCATTATTACCTGAAGCGCTGCTTGAAAGTACCTCTTTTCACAGTAGTAAGAACATCAGAGAAACAGTAAAGCAGTTTACTGGTGTTGTTTTGAATGATAACAAATACAAAGAGCTATCCAATATTTTTGAAGAGTTTGATATTGTCGGGCATCTAAGACACTGTGTAGTTCATCGCTCAGGGCTTTTAGGCTCAACAAATGCCATGGCTTTAGGTTTAGACGAACATTACATATATCTCGAAAAGCCAATTCATATTGACCTTGCGGCTATACAAGAAATAGGATTAGTTTGTGAAAACTTGGTACGTGTTGTAAATGATGTTCTTTTTGCAGAAGTTATGCTTCGAAGTTCACAATATTTTGATTGGACAGGGGATTTAAGAAAAGACAAAACTAATTTTTCTCTATTTTTTAATTTGTTTGCTCCAAGCTCTGATGATCTAGAGGATAATCTTAAAACTTATTATAGGGAGTTTATCAAACTAACAAACGCAAAAGTTAGAATTTAATTGAAAAGATAGTAAATATAGCTAGGCATACTTATAAAGTATAAGTATTCCTTGCTTTGAAAACTCTGTAAATCCAAAGAATTAGTTTAGGTGAACAGATAGCTATTAGGGATTTTGTTAGCTCTTTGGCTCACTTTGTCGCAATTTCAATAATTTTTGCATTAATACTCGAGTATTTTAAGCTATTTCGAAACAACCAATATTTATTTAAAAACATCAACAACCGATTTACTTAAGTATGCTGACTATCGAAAGGTAACTTCATAACCTAGCGCTTTATAGCCTTTTTCTCTTTTTGAAAACATGCGTTTTAGTGTCGGGAAATTATCTAAGTAATCATAAACTTGAACAGATTGCTTATTGCTCCACTCTCTGCCGATACGCCCAGCATATTGAGCAAGTATTCCTTTCCATGCAATAGGCAACGTAATAAACAAGGTGTCAAGATAAGGCATATCAAAACCTTCTCCAACGTATTTACCCGTTGCCAAAATGACTTGCTTGTCATTTGCTAGATCTTTGTTAGCTTCAAGCAATGCAATACGCTCTTTCCGTTGTTTAGCAGATATACTTCCGTGTAGTTCTACAACTGACAAACCAGCCTGCGTAAGCATTTCTGATAACAATTCAATATGTTCTTTTCTTTCAGTCAAAACCATCACTGCGCGTTTGTCTGTAACAGCAGCAACTATATCATTTACTATACGCTGATTTCGTTCTTGGCATTGAACTAAGTGTTTATAAACCTGAGAAATATGATGTTTAGATTCAGGTTGTTGCCATTCCTCAGGAAAACTTGTTGGTGTTTCAGCGACGATAACTTGCTGGTTTAACATTACGGTAGATTTAATGCCTTTATATACAATGTTACCTAATTGGAACTTCATCAACTTTTCTAAGCCATCTTGTCGTTTTGGTGTCGCGGTAAACCCGTGAATAAATTTAGCATGACAAGATTTGATTAAGCTTTCATAATTTGAGGCAGGTAAATGATGGCATTCATCAACGATGATCTGACCGTATTTTTCAATGTATGGCTTAATGTCTATGCCGTTACGACTAACCATGCTTTGATAAGTAGCAACATCAATCTGATAAGTTAGTTTCTCTTTACCACCGAGTAACGAACCAACTTCAGCATCTTTGATAAACACTTTGATACGTTCGAGCCATTGATCTGCCAACTGGCGACTATGCACCAAAATTAAAGTATTAACCTTACGTTTAGCAATTAAAGCTAGAGCTGTTACTGTTTTTCCAAATCCAGTAGACGCTTCAAGAATACCGATAGTCGAGTCTAATAACGCATTAACCGCTTTATTTTGCTGGCTCTTTAACTTACCTGTAAATTTGACCTTAAGCAGTTTATCTCCGACAAAACGTTTATCATCTGAATTACTGATATATTTTGTTCCAACAATTGAGATTCTACATTTTGCAAACAACCACGAGGAAGGATTAAGTACTTCCCTTCAATGTGAGCCGCACAGATATATCTAGGAATGCCAATCGTAGATAATCTTAATGCCTGTCGTTTGAAAAATTCAGGGTTGGAAAATACAGCTAATTGTTTCAATCTTGATGTTAATTTTCCGGGAAGGTTGTCAATCGGAATATAAAGTTGATCAGCAATGACTAGTGTTATTTCTTCAGGGCAATTAGTAATAGAGTCGTGATCAATATTAGACAGTTTTTTCCATGGCGCGTTTGTTAATTCGTCGCCTGTTTTGTCATCAAACAATGACACTTTATCAAGTAAGTCATCTAATTGTTTACTATCGATTTTCTTTATTGAAGCAAGTTTTGCCCATTGGTCTTTATACGCTGTTCCGGAGTTATCGATGAAAATACTATTCCCTTGCTTTCTTGGTATTAGTTGCAACGGTAAAGCTATCAAGTTACCAAAACCTCCTTCTGGCATTACATCTTGATTTGGAAATAAACGATCAAAACAGGTAAACGATAAAGCAGGATACATTTCCATTGCCTTGGTTAATAAGGCATTACCTAGTTTTCTTGCCTTTGATGCTTCAATCGCTTGAGCAAAGAAAATCCATACATGGCCGCCATTACCACTTCGAGACCTTTCAATAATGTGATGTACTTGATAAAACTCACATGCTTCAGAAAAAGCACTAACTGATTCAAGCCAATCTTCTTTGTCAAAATCTGCTGCCAATATGTTAGTTGAATTATCTTCTAGAAGTGGATAGATACCAATCGTTTGATTACCTTTAAGATGGTCAAATATAGACTGTTGCTCATATTGCTTAAAGTTTTGATTTGTACATTCAGTGCAACTTACGCGCGGCTTATTACAGATCTTAGGTTTCCATTCATTCCAGCAAGCGGGTGAATAACCGCTTCTTCCATTTTTAGACTCCCATCTAAATGGGTATACATCATTTCTACCCTTAAAATATGATATGAATAAATCGATTTTAGCTTCTGGCGAGACATGTTGGTTGAAGTGTTTAGCAAGTTCAATTTCTTGCTCAGCTAATATATTATTTCGCTCATTTATCAACAACTCTTTCTCTTCAACAAGCTGCTGAAGTCTACTATCTATTTGCGATAACCTTTCTGGCATTGAGCTAGACAAATTGATTACTCGAAAGCTGTTGCTAGGTTTTCAGATCTTAATATTCTCATAATTTCGACATTGTCTTTCGAAACTATGTAGTAAATAGCATGTTTGCCATAAACACTGCGCCGATAGCTTGAACGAATATAGTCTACAGCTTGATAATGAAGTGGATTTTCAGCAATAGCCTGAAATTTAATGATTAAGCCATCAACATAGGATTTGGCTTTTGATAAACCAAAGTTATCAATACCATATTCGAAAAGCTGCTCAAAATCCTTATCGGCAGCATTACTTAATTTATAATTCGCCATTAGCTTGCTTTCGTGCAATTACAGCATTAACAATATCTTCTGCTGAACGAGAACTAAAGCCACTATGTTCGGCTTTAATAAGCTCTTTCCTAATAACTTCAATTTCACTAGAACGTGCTTGTTCTTTTCTAATCAAATCACGTAACAATTCACTATCACTTGCATAGTTTCCTGTAGCAAGTTGAGATTGCAACCACAGCTCTTGCTGATCAGTTACAGTGATACTTTTCTTTACCATAGCCATAATAGACACCTCGTAAGGATATATTCCTACTTTATACTACCACATATAAGTTTAGCACGGAATATTGGTATTTCAATCTAGATGTTACTATATAAATAGAAGGTGATAAGGATATCGGTAAGGAAGTGGTCATGACCACTTTAAAAGCTGCAAAATAGCTGGGGTGACAGTCTCGCCGATGGGGCCTCATAATCGACAGGTCCCCTGTTCAAGTCAGGGAGGGGCCACCACCTTTACTTCCAAGTAAGTCCAAAAACATCCTAAAAGCCCAATAAAAACAACAACTCTTACCTTTTTAGTGTCCAGTACGATCCATTAATAATTTGCTATATCCAACCTTTTTAGTAACACTAATAGTAACACCAGCACAATGTTACTACTTCAGTGTTACTAAAACAGGGAAAAACCATGGCTAGAGTGACCAAACCGCTATCTGATACCCAAATAAAGCAGGCAAAAGCTAAAGACAAGGAATATAACCTAGCCGATGGTGCAGGCCTTATGCTTAGGGTAAAACCGAATGGCTCAAAGCTATGGTTATTTAACTATTACCGTCCTTTTACCAAAAAAAGAGCCAACATGGGATTGGGGAAATATCCTGAAGTAACACTGTCAGAAGTTAGAAAGCTTAGAGAACAAGCTAAGAACCTATTGGCCAAAGACATCGACCCACAAGCAAACAAAATACAGCAAACTCAAGAACAAAAAGAAGCGATTGAAAATACCTTCGGAAAGATCGCTGATAAATGGTACACACTTAAAAAACAACAAGTAAAAGCCGAGACTGCTGATAAAGCATGGCAAACAATGAGTTTACATGTATTGCCCTTATTAGGGCTTGTTCCTATTCATTTGGTTAAACCTAAGCTAGTTATCGACATACTTACTCCTGTTGCAAGTAAGGGCAGTTTAGAGACAGTTAAACGCTTATGTCGTAACATTAATGAGGTAATGCGCTTAGCCGTTGCATCAGGCCTTATAGAGATAAATTACCTCGCTGACATTACCAAGTTATTTGCGCCACCTAAAAAAAACAACATGCCGACAATATCCCCTGAACGTTTACCTGAATTAATGAAAGCCTTAAGTAACGCCAGCATATTGAAAGTAACTCGTTGCTTGGTTGAATGGCAATTGCATACCATGACTAGACCTATTGAAGCAGCAACAACCAAGTGGGAAGATATTAACTTAGCTGAGAAAGTTTGGGTGATACCAGCCGAACGCATGAAAATGAACAAACCTCATACCATCCCGCTATCGCCGCAAATGTTATCGTTACTTGAGCTACTCAAACCAATATCAGGTCACAGAGAGTATGTATTCCCTAGTCACAGAGATCCTAAAAGCCACGCTAATAGCCAAAGTGCTAATATGGCATTAAAGCGTATGGGGTTTAATGGTCAGTTGGTTTCTCATGGATTGAGGGCGCTAGCGAGTACGACGCTTAATGAACAAGGAACTTTTGATCCTGATGTTATCGAAGCAGCTCTTGCCCATGTAGATAAAAATGAAGTACGTCGTGCTTATAACCGCGCGGAATATCTTGAGCGACGACGTAATTTAATGTGCTGGTGGTCTGAGCATATTGATAAAGCCGGTACTGGGAATATGAGTTTATCAAATACCCCCCCTGTGCGGCAGTGAACCATTACCTTAATGGATCTTACGGTAGATAAACACCAACAACTCATATAAGAACAAACATTTAAGTGACTACATTAAATTATTATTGTCAATTAAATTATTGTATAACTATTAATATATTGTACCTTCACAAAAAAGTTTCAAGGATGATGCATGACAAGTTTTTCTAAGATACCTGATATTACTGCCTGCCCAATTTGCAACCAGTTGTACAGCCAACCGCAATTATCAAGCTTTAATGATTTTTATGATTCATATTATTTAGACGGTTATACCGACCGATGTATATCAAGCTTATTCACTGAACTCGTTCAGTGTGCCAGTTGCGATGCTGCATTTAATCGTAATGAACTTGTTCATATAGATCCCAGCGAGGTTGATGCCTCACAAATAGCAACGTTAAACCGCATAGAGCAAGCAGGAATAGAACACTATTTACAGTCAGCTATTTTCTCTAAAGACAATACAGAAGATGAATTAAAGCAGCGATTAGCCCTTATGTGGGAGTTTAATCACCCCTTTAGAATTGGCTATCGCGACCAAGAAGAAAAACAAGCTCATCATCTAAAGTACTCAGTACAAGCAGAAGAAAATGAAGCTCGATTACTAGCGCTGTTAACTGATAGAGAAGAGCACATATTCATTAAAGCAGACATCCTTAGGCGGCAGCAACGCTTTGATGAAGCTAAGCAAGTATTTAGACAAGTTACCTCCCCTAAAAGCCAACATGTTAGAGGTTTACTCAGTGTATTGTGTACAAGAAAGATAACTACGATTGTAGACACAAGCTTTGATGTTGACCCACATATCACCAAATGCCTTAGAATAGATAAAAACAGCTACTATTTGGCACTTCCACCCAACTTAAAAACACAAGAGCCTCGATATTTAACTCTTTCTACTTCATCGCGCTTCAGCATCAAAGAATTGATATTTATATCAAGCTTTTTTCTGATTATTGTTTATTTTACTTCTTCTATTATCACCTAATTCTAACTTACTTTCTGAACTTAAATTTAAGTCTCACCTTCATCATTTTAGAATAACCACAACAGTTCAATAAATAGGCAAAATCATTAATCCCGCATTTCTGCGCAACGGGTGCTATTTGTACTGCGCACTTTTAGTTAACCATTTGTTTTTATTACTCTATACAAGAGTGCGCCTATTTTAAAAAATTGGTCTAGGGTGCGCAAAGTTCAACGTAACCCCATTGCATTAAATTAATCTGACATAGCTTTATCTTGAAGTGAATGAAGTAAATAACTCATTTTATGTGTAACTATTCATTCAAAGGTGACTTAAATAAGCGTTAGGCCACTGCTTGTAAGCGTTAGTGGCTTCCTGACGATTTGCATATCACGTTCATATTACTGCTACTTTTTCCGATTGGTTTTACCAGTGTATGCAAACATCGGTATGCCAAGTTGTATTATGTATTCAGTCCATTGTTCTAAAGCTTTGCGACAAAGGTTTTGGGCTGTAGTCTGAATATAACTCTGGTCTAACTTTGACAAACTATGATTGAGTAGCATTTCACCCACAATATAATCAATACCTTGCTCTAACCAGGTGGTTCTTGCATATTTTCGTATGTCGTGTGCCGTAAACTCTCCCTTCGAAAAAGCATTTACCATTCGTGAGCTAATTGCATTACTTTGCACTTTACGTTTGTTTGATTGTTGTGGAAACAAGTACTGTGAACGAAACCTCGTATATTGATAGCATTTGTATGTTATTAGCCACTTAGCAACAAAAGGTGTTAGTGCTAACGTATGTGCTTGTTTTGTCTTTGTTTGACTCGCAGGTATTCGCCACAACAAGTTTTCAAAGTCAAAATCGTCCCATCGAGCAGTGGTCGTTTCACCAATACGAGTTCCATGAAAGAGCAACAACATTACAAAGGTTTGATTTCTTGCTGAGACTTTTGCAAGCGATGAGATAGCGTGCTTTAGCTTTACCTCAGTTAAAAGGCCAATCTTAGGCTTAACTTTTTGGTGTGTAAAATTCGCTAAGGAAAGCTCTTCAATGGGGTTGATGGTTATCATCTGTAATCTTTTTGCCCAAGTAAACATTGCTTTCAAAATAATGATCACTAATGAAATACTTGATAAAGCCAATGTATTCTGTAAAGGCATATACCAAGATTTATTTAAAGTATTCAGGTTTATTTCAGTGACATTGAACTGTGATAAATATGGCCTAATGTGGTTGTTTATTATCGATATATTTTGTAATCGGGTGGCGTGCGCTATTTGTTTGTTTCCTATTGTTCTCTCGATAGACCAATCACATAACTCCGTCATATTTTTGATTTCACTATAATCAAAATGATCTTCCCTGCGCCTAATATTTTTCACTGCCTGCTGAGCTACCTTTGCACTTATACCTGGAAACTTACCAATTTTAATAAACTTATCTTTTTTATTTTGATAAAGACGAATATAAAAATATCCTTTATCTCGATTTACTGAGCTATAAACTAAAATTAGCGATGTCTTAGGGTCACGAATACGTGTGACAGTCACACTATTTTTGTGCTCAATAATAGCTGCATTGCTGATAGGTAAGACTAAAGTTTTCATATTAGCTTCTCCCTTTGTTAAGTGGGTTATGTCCCTCAACAAGCATTTCAAAATAATGTGGAAATGAAACATCATTGTCGAGGCGACAGCTTTCAATCAGCTCACGTTCTTTAACATAACTAGGAAGCGTACTCTTTTTAGGTTCACCTTCTCTCATCAATAGTGCTAATGATTTCTTGTCATCCCCCATTAGCTCACGACATTGATTGATAACGCGGCCATGTTGATATTTACAGTAGGCTACTGATCGACTTAATGAATTGACTATTTCTAATGATTTATCACGAATTGGGCATCTTGGTTTAACATTTTTAATTAATCGTTTATGGACTTTGAGGTATGCGCCAACAAAGTAACCATCAGGGTTAAGGAGTACATCATAACCAATAATATGATTGTTTTTTCTCTGAAGCGTAACTTCATGACGAGTCCACTTTTTATATAATGGATGATTAGGCTGTAACCTTAATTGCTGCCACTTTTTATATACATTCAAACATTTCGCTGAGCCCTCGCTACCAATATACTCGCTACCTGGAAATTTTTTTCCTGGAGGGTTTTTCAACGGGCGCTTTCCTCTAGTGGGGTTGTAGTCACCATTTGAATAACATTTCTGTACATAACGAGTGTCATACTTTCCTGTGAAGTCATCTACAGCAATTTCAATTAATGTTACTTTTCCTACATACTGGCAAAGCATTGCATATAAAGATAAAAATCCATTAAAACTCGTTTGTACATATTTACAACCATTACCCGTTAGTTCTAACTGATAACTTTTTTTTGTTAGATCCCACTTTATCGAACCACATACATCGTTGGTTGCATCTAAAGGAAAAAGTTTCACGCCATTACTATGGTGTTTTAATACAGCTTTTTTAGTGGATATAGAAATACAAACTTGATGTAACCATTCTTTCACCCATCTATTTATTTCATTCAAAGTTTCAATATTTTTTATAGGGAACACGACTTTGAGAAAATCGATAGAAGATAACATTTTATCTTGAGAAATATGCTGACAATGTGTCTGCATTAAATACCCTAAGTAATCATCGCTCAACATCCTGAGTTCATTGTATTTATAACTACTTATTGTCTGTGGAAAAGATCTTGTTGTGATCAAGGTTGATTCAAAAGCTTTCTTTTGTTGCATAATATTCATCTTAAATCCCCTGAACTAATTCGTTACGCTTTGCTTTAAGCTCAGCTACAAGTTCTTTGATTTGTTCTGATGAATAACCTGCGCACATTGCGCCAAGTACGGCTTGAGTTTCATGTTCTATCCAACCGACAGCACGATGGCCTCCCAGAGAAATAGGCTCAGGCATTAAACCTTCGTTTATTCGAGTGTATAAAGTAGATTTTTTATAACCTGTTTGGTGAAGTAATTCAGGTTGACGTTGTATTCTTATTTGGGCTATTTGAGCCATGTTCGATCCTTAATGGAATGTGAAAACATGACTAAATTACTAAGCTGATCGGATCGACCTGCGCGCAGGTGATCCGTTTGGCTAAATTAATTCTATTTTTTTAAACATTGATAGAAAAAAGTTGCAGTCAATTTAAAGCCCATTAAGTTATCAGGCTGTGCTGGGCTTCCATAGAGGTTACCTTCAATTGTTAATCTATCATTAATATGTTTTTGTATTTCTTCTTCTGATATTTTACCAATACGTACATCATCTTCAGCCATCTCTAACAGCCACATGTTCGCAGCATCTTCCCCCTCTCTCTTGCGCCTGGGAAATTCTTTCCTGTTCTTTTTATATTCACAATATTCAATGTATTTTTTATTCGCCCATATTTTAAGATCATTTTTATATTCCTTCAACATTTCTATGTCAATATTGCTGACGGCTTCATACCTTTTATTAGCTGCTTCTTTAGCACCTTTAGTAATAAACACATCCTTAATGCCCCGTACCGTCCTTTGTTTTTCAATAAGTAGCCCAAGCATTCTTTCAAGATTGAATAAGCCAGAATCTCTGAGTATTACAGATAAATCGTGTACTAAAACCTTATCCATTTTAAAATGATTGTTTTCTACCTTCGTTAATTCTATATCTGCCATTAACAACTTTTCGTAAAGTAATGCTTGAGTTAAAACTATGCCTTTTTCTTGGGTTGCTGCTTTAATCTTTTTAGAAAATTCATTCCTAACATAACTATCAGCTGCGCCAACAAGTGATGTTGGGTCTATGGGTTCAACAAGAGTTTTGTGAACAGGTTTAATGAAGGTAACAAACGAATTAATGTCTTTTCTTCGTTTGTCTTGTCGTTGCTTTTTAGTCAACTCGGGCATATGAATTAGGCTTTATCTTAGCTATTGAATTATGAATATAATGATAAAGTGAATGGTTATGAAGCACTAGTTATTTACTATAACTATTAACAAACGAATGAAATTCATTCTCCTTGTTAGGCCGTTGGTAGTTATTGGGGACAGCCGTCGCTGAAAGAATAAATGATTTATAAAAAATAGACTATTAAATCAAAAAAGGTTATAAAATGATTTAAAGAAAGCTGAGGTATAAATCAAATGTATCATTGGGAAGGTAAAGATTGGCCGTTATTTAAATATGATGTATCTCGTGTAACGGCTAGTTTAAATGAGTATTCAAAAAAGGCCTACAGTGTTGAAGGAGCAATGTCTCAACTGTCTTCAACTGACCATAATGACGCCTATGTTCACCTGTTAGTTGAAGAAGCTTTAAGTACCAGTGCTATTGAGGGTGAAAAACTAAACAGAGAAGAAGTGCGCTCTTCTGTAGCTAGGTTTCTCGGTTTAAAAGAACCTGAACGTGGTGGTTATTTTCCAAAAGAGAAAGGCATTTCTGCGATGCTTGTTGATGTTCGGACAAGCGTCTCAATTCCAATGTCTAAATATTTACTCTGCCATTGGCATGACTTGCTATTACATGGTAGCGAAGATTATTACGTACATTCAATTATTAAGGGTGATTATAGAGATTCACCAATAGACGTTGTACGGGAAGATTTATATGGGGAAACAGAAACTATCTACAAAGCCCCTGGCGAAAATCGCGATAATGTAGAACTCGAAATGAATGCGTTTTTCCAGTGGTATAACGATGAGACTATTACCTGTGAAGGTAGCCCTTTATCAGGCCCAATAAAGGCGGCTATAGCACACTTGTGGTTTGTGGCAATTCATCCATTTCAAGATGGCAATGGCCGTATTGGTAGAGCTATTGCTGAGCATGCTTTATTTCAAGACTTTTCTCGTCCTCCACTTTTCAGTATTTCGACGGTGATCAATACAAATAGAATGGAATACTACCAGCAGTTAAGGGGAACCAATTCAACATTAGTCGTTGATGATTGGGTCGAATGGTTCGTCGAGCTAATCAAGAAGTCGCAAACTAAGTCTCTTGAGTCTGTTGAATTTGTGTTGAAGAAGTCAAAATTTTGGGCTACTTATGGAGAGGTTAAATTAAATACTCGCCAAGAAAAGGTGATGAAGAAAATATTTTCTGTAGGGGCTGATGGCTTTGTTCGTGATGGATTGACCAATGAAAAGTATAGAGCAATTACTGGTGCTCCTCCCGCGACAGCCACTAGAGATTTAAAATCGCTAGTGGGTAGTGGTTTACTGTTTCCATCTGGCGTTGGTAAACGCGGACTGCGCTATTTTGTTAACTTTCCACAAGAGCATGAGTTGTTTAAACCCAAACAGGCCAACCCTTTAATCGATGGGGTAGCCTTAACTAAGCTGATAAAAAAAATCGAACGTAATATTGCTTACTTTAAAGGAGAAAAAAACCTTGGTTTGGATAAGCTGGTCGATGAATATACGGCACTTTCTCAAGGAAGTGATGATGCCAGAGCTAAACTAAAATCTATTCTACCCTAGTTTAATCGACTAAAATTAAGGTGTTAAACTGTATGGCTGATACGTAAAGAGTTTTCAATTAGTATTGTCTCGAATGGCTACGTTTTTTCTTGATGAAAATAAGAGCCTAAGTTTTTACCTTCATAATCACAAATCAAGTTAGCAAGTTAGCAAGTTGGTGTAACTCATTACCTTCACTTCTGCAATTAACAGGCAGACAATTTTTTTAACGTTAATGTTAACGTGCTACATTTTTATATAATTTTAACATTCGATGAGTGGCACACCATTTTCGTTGGGTAGAAACCGCCCATTTCGCCATATTTACTGGGCTACCTGCTGCGTGAATAAAATGCCGATTAAATGCTGTTATTGTTTCAAGCCAATATTGCTCATTCACCATAAAACGTTCAAATATAGGTTTTATATGCGCTGGGATTGCACTACGTTTATCTTCTCGAATACATCGCCCTGTCCATTCCACCAATTGAAAGTAATCAATGAGTTTAAAGGGTAAACCTATTTGTTGCTTACTGTGTGGCTGATAATAAGTAAACGGTAATATATTATCAGGCTGTGCTTGTTTACCTCGTTTTATCTCTGCTTTAGCAATCGTTTTTAGCCGTTGTTGAATGGAAGTGAAATCAGAGTTTTCAGGAGTCTCTGCAATAGCCGCGCGTATCGGGTTTAAATCAACATACACCATGCAAGCCAATAGTGCTGTTTCATCAAGTAATGCTTGAGACTTAAACCGACCTTCCCAAAAGCGCCCTTTGCAGTTATCTTCTTTATTTGCTTGTACGGCAATTTTTTCGTTTAAACAACGCATGTACCAACCTAAGTCATACAAGCGTGCTCGCCACACCTGAATAAGCTCAAGTGCTTTATCTTTCTCTGTTTGAGTGGTTGCTTTGTTGGTTAGCCATCGGTCAACCATAATATGACCATTAAATAGCTGCTTCCAACGCATAACTACATCATAATCACTTAAGCTATCCGCTTTATCTTTATCAACTTTTAAGACTAAGTGGTAATGGTTACTCATTACGGCATATGCACAAATATCGATAGTAAAGATAGTTGAAAGCGTGGTTATTTTATCAACCACCCATTGTTTACGATGGTCAAAGTTTTGCCCTGTACACTTATCGTCGCCACATAAAAATGCCCTACGTACACAGCGACAAATGCAGTGATAGTAAGGCGTAGCATCTAAACAAATTTGCTCTTTTCTGGCGCGGGTCATGGCTTAACCTATTGACGAAAAAACAAACAATACGTTAAGCCTAGTTGACGCTTTTAGATAAATCTAATTTAGGGGTGTCCCTTTTTATTCTTTTTATTCTTTTTATTTTACTTCTTTCTCTGTTAACCTTCCATCTAAGAGTAAGTAATTATCTATATTTATATTATGTTGAGATAAAATGCTCTTTGATTTATGGTGCCCCAATTTTGCAGCTTTAATTAAAGCTACTTGCATTTCAATATATTTTTTCTGCTGTTGAAAGATTGTACCGCAGTTATATAAAGCAGATGCTGAACCCAAAACTCCAGCCTTTTGATAATAATCCAAAGCTTTATTTATATCTTTCTCTATTTTATATCCCTTCATATACATATAGCCCAGCCTTTCGAGGGCATTAATATAATTAAGCTCAGTACTTTTTTCAAAAAGATCAATTGCACTTCTCATATTTGAGCTTTTTAAAGCCATGTCTCCCAACAAAAAGTAAGTAGCACCAGTTTTATCTAACTCTACAATTTCTCTATAATATTTAGATGCTTTTTTATTATTTATTGCTGTTCCATATCCATATTGAAAGTGTTGTGCATATAATCTGGCCCAGTTAATGTATTGCTCTGAAGATTTACTTTTTAGATTAAGCTGCTTTATCATTTCTAAGTATTTTAGGCTCTCATTATAGTCTTCTCTTATAAAAGCCAGTTCTGCCAAGTTTTGGGCTGCAATACTTGAACCTGTTTTATACGCTTTCATGAAGTACTTCTCGGCTACAACATAATCTTCTTGCCTACCTTTTTTTAAAAACAACCCACCAAGCATATTGTTTATCCAGTCATTATTTTCATCAGGTATTGTTTTTAATATCATAATTATAGGGTCAAAGTAGTTAGCTAAATCATTGTGAAAAACTATCGCTCCTAGCCTTTTCATACAACGGTCATTTTTTAAACCACATTTTTTAATTATAATTACTGATGAATCATATTTTGCTACGCTCTCAAAGTAACTTGCGCACTCTAGAGCAATAGACTCTTCTATAGTTGGGTACTCTTTCTCCATATAATTAACACAATAGTTTGGATTAGTAATATTTTGGCTCTGACTTATATCACTATATGCTTTCGGCGATGAACTTAAACCCAAGCTAAGAAGATTAAACAGAAATATTGCATATAATAATCTCATATATATTCCTTAAAAGTTAAAGGATGGTACTAACTGATGATACCAAACAGATGTCTTTCCCGTATTTGTGTTGACATGTGGTGTAATAGCCTTTTGCACATTTCTATAGGCAGCTCCAGCTGAGGGGTAGAGAATGGTTATTTTTGTATAGCCATGCCAAGGGTCTGCTTTGACCGAAGATACATACATAAGAGCGATCATTGAGATCGTTGGAATTACTACATTAATAAATTTCATTTATATTCCTTTTTAAGTTTAAAAGTAAGCGTATAGCTAACAGCATCTGCCGTTAGCGTTTGATATCATATACATTATTTCCTCACTTAATTTAGGAGATAATCATGAGAATTTCACGTAG
>Ga0233426_10000171_pt1 | contig 74606 bp, 82 predicted proteins | sample SI_118_April2016_6_FD_179875 | JGI IMG/M metagenome (GOLD analysis project Ga0233426, IMG submission 179875) | Seawater microbial communities from Saanich Inlet, British Columbia, Canada - SI_118_April2016_10_MG | ecosystem: Environmental > Aquatic > Marine > Inlet | place: Canada: British... | reverse complement strand
AATTTTATAGAGATGTTTTACAATCCGATAAAACGCCACACTCATACAGGCGGCGTATCGCCTGCTAAGTTCGAAGAGGCGTATTTTTTGGAGTCAACCAGTGTCTAGGAAAGCCTGGGAAGTCCACATAGTACGTATAAGCCTTGCTTTTGTTGCAGGTGGTTTAATTGAAAATCTAATTTTTATGCTGCTCAATCTTGATGATTTTTGGCATATTTATCAACCTCCCTCGAGTCCACTCTCACATATTGTGCCCTTGTCATAGACAGTACTAGTGTATTGAATAAAGCATCCGTTTCCATCTGAAATCTTAGTGGTTACTACTCAAACTGAGTATGGGAACAATAATCTTGGAATTGTAGCGAGGTGTTTAATCAAACGTTACGAAATGAAATGAAATGACGCTTATATAAAGGAAAATTACATCGATTGCTAATAAGCCGTTAAAAAACGCCCCCATTAGAGGCGTTTTAAGACTGTACCATACGGTCAATTGCTGATTACTTCATCAGGTCCCTAGAAATAATCAGCTTCATGATCTCATTACTACCGCCATAAATTCGCTGAACTCGCGAATCCGCAAAGGCGCGACAAACTGGGTATTCCCACATATAGCCCCAACCACCATGCAGTTGTAAACATTCATCTGCCACCTTGCACTGCAAATCGGTAGTCAATAATTTGAGCTTAGAGGCGGTAACCGTATCTAATTTATCCTCTAGCAACAATTCCGTACAGCGATCACAAAATACTTCTGCACTGGTAACTTCTGCAGCAAGCTCAGCAAGCTTAAATTGAGTGTTTTGGAAAGAAGCTACAGTAGTACCAAAGGCCTTCCGATCCCTTGTATATTCTACCGTTGCCTCCAATATAGCTTGGGCGTTAGCAACAGCACCAACGGCAATAGATAACCTCTCCTGAGGTAAATCCTGCATCAGATAAACAAACCCTCGCCCTTCCTCACCAAGTAAATTTTCCTTCGGTACTCTTACATCTTGAAAAAATAACTCAGACGTATCCTGTGCTTTCATACCTAGTTTTTGCAGATTCTTACCCTTACTAAATCCGGGAAGATCAGCCTCAACTAACAAGAGGCTAATTCCTTTAGACCCTGCGGTGGTATCAGTTTTCGCAACCACAATTACTAAGCCAGCTTTTTGCCCATTGGTAATAAAAGTCTTTGAACCATTGAGAATATAATGGTCTCCATCTAACACAGCCGTTGTTTTGGTTCCCTGAAGATCCGACCCGGCGCCAGGTTCAGTCATGGCAATAGCAGTAATCAGTTCGCCGGACACACAGCGAGGTAGATACTTGTCTTTTTGAAAATCACTTCCATAGCGGACAATATAGGGTACTGAAATGTCATTGTGCAACGTCCAACCCAAGCCTGTGCAACCGGAGCGACCTACTTCTTCGTTAAGAATACAGTTATAGCGAAAATCAGTACTAACACCGCCGTACTGCTCAGGTACCATCGGGCAAAGGAACCCTTGTTCGCCTGCTTTTAGCCAAACGTCGTCACTGACCATACCGTCTTTTTCCCACTGTTCGTGGTGAGGCATAGCTTCGGTTTCAATAAATTTACGTACCGAGCTGCGGAACATTTCATGGTCAGAATCATATAGCGTTCTTGGAATCATTATCATTACCCTCGAGAATTTTCCATGAGTCTAGCAAGCGTATAACCACAGGGAAAACAATTTAGTGACTCACGCGTTCTATTTTTCACACTGACTAAAAAAACATACCGGTGAGTAGAAATAACCCTGTACCTAAAGCAATCGTCCAGTACACGCTGGAAGTTTTATAGGCCGCAATAGAGGCGGCTAAACCGCCCCATAAATAGGCATTAGACATACTAATATCTAACTGCTGCTGATGGATAAACAAAATAGGTATAAAAATAGCTGTAAGAACGGCGGGTCCACTAAAGCTCAACAAACATCTTATATTTGGCCCTAATCGTATGGGTAATTTACCCTCTAAAAACAAATATCGAGTGGTAAAAGTAATGCTAGCCAATAGTAAAAGAGTAATATAGGTCATCACTTAGACCTCAGTTTTTGAACAAAAAAACCAGCCAACATCCCTAGTATAGCCGCCGCGACAAGACCAAATGCCACATCAAAAAGAGAGAATACAAGCGCGAAAAATGCTGATACCACAACACAAACAAGCGTCGACAGATGCTTTATTTCCGGGACGACCAAAGCAATAAAGGTGGCGGCAATAGCAAAATCTAAACCCAGTTTGGTTAGGTCTGGCAACCAACTACCGGCCACAATACCAACGGCTGTCCAGGTATTCCAGGCAAAATAGAAACTACCTCCTGCACCTAAAGCATAATAAAGCCGAAACTTATTCTGGTAAGCTCGGGGGTGCCCGGAGAGCGAAAAAAGCTCATCTGTTAACAAAAATCCAATACTCATTCGCCAGGATAAAGGCTGTACTCTAAGTTTTTCTCGAAGGGTTAAACCGTATAAAAAGTGACGGGAGCTAATAATCAAAGCACTAAATAAAATTGTCACCAATGAAGCATTTTCAGCCATTAGTTCAACAGTGACAATTTGCACTGCACCACCAAATACCAGAGCACTAAACAGTTGTGCCTCAAAGCCGCTTAGACCACGCTGTATAGCTAGAGATCCGAACAAAATTCCCCAGGGCAACACCGCCAAACTTAGCGGTAACATGTCCACTGCACCCTTAGATACTGCTGCTAACAATGCTTTTTGGCGTTTAATCATAAAATCTTACCGGCCCATCCGCCTAATCACTACCAAGATAGAATTTTTGGCATCTCAAGATCTAGTTGCGCCTAGGCAAACTTTCGAATTACCCAGTTCGGTAGTATATAAAACAAGCCTGCAACAATCATCCATCGCCGAGTAATAAATACGCGGTTCTTTTTCAAATTAATAGCTCGAACAATCTGAGATACAGCCTTTTCCACTGGCACAGTACCCATAGGCCTATTTTCTAGCATTGGAGTATCAATAAAACCCGGCTCAACCGTGGTAATAGTAATAGGCAGCTTTGAGTGAATGGCGCGGGACCGCATACCATTGAGATAGCTGGAGACGTAGGCTTTAGTACCATGATAAGTCAACGCAAGACCTGTAGAAAAATGCGCAGCAAGCGAGGAGACACCCACCAAATGACCAGACCCTCGAAGAATAAAATAGTTCATCGCATCCATCGACATAGCTGTAAAACCACGCACATTGACATCGATCATCTCAGATTCTACGACCCAATCAAGATTTTTTTCAGAAGCTCCCACGCCAGAGTTCACCACGATCAAATCAACATCAGTCATGACTTCAAGTAAAGCTGCTAATTGACTCCTAGCTTTGTCCGCATCAAGTAAATCAGTTATCTGAACAAAATGCTCACCGGGTAGACGCGCACTGAGCTCTTCCAAACGCTCCTGTCGTCGGGCCATCAGACCAAGTTGATAATCCTGAGCTGCCAACTGAATAGCGAGCTCGTAACCAATACCCGAGCTAGCGCCAATAATAATTGCTTTTTTCATCATAAAGTCCTTCGTTTGGTAAGACAAAATTAGTTGTATACTAATACCACTTTCAATGTTATTAATTGGCTTTTAGACCACCAAAAGATAGTTTTTCAAGTTCATCCTGCCGTTCCAGCCATTGTTCTTCAGAGACTTTTAACTGGCGCTTGAGTTTAGATTGATTGTCTAAAACGCGGGTTAGCTGTTCGTGTTGATCGCTGGAATAGAGACTTTCGTCAGATAAAATTAATTCGCACTCTTTGAGTTTTTTCTCTAACGTCTCCATTGTCGTCTCTAACTGACGGATATTTTTTGTCAGCGGGGCTAATTTCTGACGATCTTGAGCAGATTTTTTTCGCTCATTCTTTTTATCTTTTACCTCCGTTGAGGTCGCTCTAATACCAGTCTCTACAGGGCGCACAAAGTCTTTTAACCACTTTTGATAATCGCGTAAATCACCATCAAATTCTCTTACCGCACCATCTGCCACAAGGTAGAATTCATCGACTGTATTTCTCAATAAATGCCGGTCATGAGAAATAACAACCAGTGCACCTTCATAACTCTGCAAAGCCATTGTCAATGCATGGCGCATTTCCAAGTCTAGGTGGTTAGTTGGTTCATCAAGTAATAATAAATTGGGCTTTTGCCAAACAATTAATGCCAGTGCAAGACGTGCTTTTTCGCCCCCAGAGAAAGCTTGTATAGGGTCCAAGGCCTTGTCATTATGAAAATCAAACCCGCCAAGAAAATTGCGGACTTCTTGGTCAGTCGCCTTAGGGCTGATTCGCTGGATATGTAAAAGCGGGCTAGCTTGTAGATCTAGAACTTCTAACTGATGCTGCGCAAAGTAGCCAACCTTAAGATTTTCACCATAAACACGCACGCCCGCCAAAAGATCCAAATCCCCAGTCAAACTGTTTATTAGTGTAGATTTACCTGCGCCATTAGGTCCCAATAAACCAATACGCGTGCCCGGCTGCAAGTCAAAATTGACGGTATTTAGTATAGCTTTATCCTGGTAGCCTAGGGTCGCTTGGCTAATATTGACAAGTGCACCATAGGCTTTTTGGGCATCCGGAAAATCAAAATAAAAAGGAGAATCCACATGTGCTGGAGCAATACTGTCCATACGCTGCAGTTCTTTCAAACGACTCTGCGCCTGCTTGGCTTTAGACGCTTTGTAGCGAAACCGAGCGACGAAGGCCTCAACATCTTTTTTGCGTTTTTGTTGTTTCTCAAAACTGGCCTGTTGCAGCGCTAAACGTTCACTACGCAAGCGTTCAAACGCAGAATAGTTGCCTTTATAGCTGTTAGTTTTTTGGTGTTCTAGATGCACGACACGACGGACAACATTATCTAAAAAGTCTCGGTCATGGGAAATAATCAGTAGTGTGCCAACATAACTCTTGAGCCAACTCTCAAGCCATAAGGTAGCGTCTAAGTCCAAGTGATTGGTAGGTTCATCTAGTAACAAAAGATCTGAAGGACTCATCAATGACTGAGCTAAATTCAAACGAATTCGCCAACCACCAGAAAAGCTATTAACTGGTCGTTGCAGTTCTGACTGATGGAAGCCTAAACCCTGTAATAACTGTTCAGCGCGGTAGTGGGCATCAAATCCATTGATGGTATCCATGCGCTCATAGGCATTAGCTAGGGTATTATTATCCTCAGCAGATAGCGCTTTTTCGATCGTTGCCTCAATCTTCCGCAGAAGAGGGTCGCCGTCAATCACAAAATCTAATGCACTGCGATCTGAGGTAGCCAATTCTTGAGCCATATGTGCAATACGCCAGTCTGCAGGAATAGACATATCTCCAGCATCAGCGGCTACCTGGCCCATTAATAATTTAAATAAGCTGGATTTTCCACTGCCATTGGCACCGATAATGCCGATATGCTGACCAGGATGAATAATCAATTCGGCGTCCTTTAGCAATAACTTAACGCCACGACGCAACTCAACATCTATAAGAGAAATCATAAATTATTCAAACCCAAGAAAGCCACCCGACTGGAGGCCCCACAATTTACTATAGACGCCATTTTTCGCCAAGAGCTCATGATGTGTACCCTGCTCAACAATCTTTCCCTCATCGAACACGATAAGGCGATCCATGGCGGCAATTGTAGATAAGCGGTGTGCGATAGCAATGACGGTTTTACCGGACATCAATTCATATAAACTTTGTTGAATAGAGGCTTCCACCTCGGAATCTAGAGCAGAAGTAGCTTCATCTAATACCACAATAGGGGCGTCTTTTAGCAATACTCGCGCAATGGCTATTCTCTGACGTTGTCCACCTGAAAGCGTCACACCACGCTCACCTACGTGGGCATCATAACCACGCCTTCCAACACTGTCGCGAAGTGATAATATAAACTCATGGGCCTCAGCTCTATGAGCCGCTCTAATCATTTCCTCTTCACTGGCGTCGGGCCGGCCAAACATAATGTTCTCACGTACTGAACGATGTAACAGTGAGGTGTCCTGCGTAACCATAGCAATATTGGCTCGTAAACTTTCCTGCTGAACATCAGCGATATTTTGTCCATCAATCGTCAGTCTGCCATTTTGGATATCATAAAAGCGCAACAACAGACTCACTAAACTAGATTTTCCAGCGCCGCTGCGGCCGACAATGCCTACCCTTTGACCAGCGGGGATATTAAAGTCTAAATCTGTAAATACTGACGTCTGAGGGTTATAACTAAAATTCACAGCCGAAAAATCGATCTCTCCTTTGACCACACATAAAGGTTTTGCATTTGCTTTGTCCACTACTACATTAGGTACCGAGAGAGTATTGATGCCATCTTGTACAGTACCAATATTTTCGAACAGACTACTGATTTCCCAAAGAATCCAATGGGACATACCTGTTAGCCGAATCGCCAGACTCATTACAATAGCAATAGCACCTGGGGTAATAGCACCATTGATCCATAAATAAATACCCAGTGCTGCAGTGGAAAACACTAGGGACATATTCAACGACCACAATGAAATATTGAGTTTGGTAACCAACCGCATCTGTGGATGTACGGTATCTAGAAACTCACTCATTCCGTCGCGAACGTACTCAGATTCACGCGTGTTATGAGAAAATAATTTAAGAGTGATAATATTAGTATAGCTGTCCACAATTCGACCCGTCATTAATGATCGAGCATCTGCTTGCACCATAGCTATTTTTTTCATTTTTGGAACAAAATAGCGCTGAATAAAAATGTACAACACAAGCCATACCAACAAAGGAATACAAAGCCTTGGGTCTGCAGTGGCAACCAGTGCAATAGCTGTGGCCATATAAATCACCACAAACAGCAATACATCTAATAGTTTCATAACGGTGTCGCGAACCGCCAAAGAGGTTTGCATTACCTTAGTCGCAATGCGACCACTAAATTCAGTTTGGAAAAAGCCATAGCTTTGATTGAGCAAATAACGATGCGCCTGCCATCTAACCTTCATTGGAAAATTACCCATGAGAGTCTGGTGAACAATCAAAGAGCGCATTCCATTAGCAAAAGGAATTACCACCATCATAAATATTCCCATAACCAGCAAATATAATCCTGACTCCTCGACAAAAGTACTGGGATCACTAGCTGTTAGCCAATCCACCACTTGACCAAGAATACCGAATAGTAATGCCTCAGAAATGGCAGTAATCGCCGTTAGGGTAGCCATAATCAGTAACCAAGGCTCCATACCTTGAGTGTAATAACGGCAAAATTGGTAAACCCCCGACGGCGGCTGCTGGGCAGATTCCTTCGGAAAAGGGTCTATAAGGCGCTCAAAAAAACCGAACATGAATATTCCTTGGTAACAGTTAACGCATCTATTTCGAGAACCTGTCGCGTCAGTTGGTTGCGCTGAGGTTGGCCTTGAGGCATACGATTTGTAGCGGGGACAGCATGATAACAACTTATTAGGATTATTTTGTTAAAAATTTGCTCCTTCTGCCAGCATCTTCAGCCCCACAGGTATGCCTATATGAGCTAATGCGGTTTTATTGACTATGGTCGCATTCTGTCCAAATAGGGTATTTATCCATAACACTAAGGAATAACTCTGATGCTAAAAAACCAGATAACCACTGGCGTAGTGCCAAATAAGGCCGTTGTTCAAACCATAGAGGTTCCACCGCAGCAAATTGGCGAATAAAAGGGAAAATCGCAACATCCACAAGACTCATATTGTCTCCGCCAAGAAAGTTTTGTTGGCATAATCGAGCATCGAGCTCAGCTATAAAAATCTCAGCATCAGAACGAAACATCTGCTGCGTTTTAACGCTACTAGAGCGCCCATATTTGTATCCATCAAGAGCATACTTAAAGTTTCCATCGTTTTTTTCAAGCAGCATTAGAACATCACTATCTATGTTCCCTACACCCCAATTATGTGGGTCAAGAGGTTGTGAATAAGTACGATTGATCGCCCAACGCATAATATCTAAACTTTCATCTAACACCTCGCCATCTTGGAGAACTAGCACAGGCACGCTGCCCTTGGCGGATGCTAGCCATAAAGCATTAGGCTTTTTAGCTAAAAGTACCTCTCTGAGTTCAAAGGCTATTTTACAATGGGTAAGGGCCATCCGTGCTCGAATTGCGTATGGGCAACGTCGAAACGAGTAAAGTATAGGTAGTTGGTTGAGTGATGGAGACATAAGCAGCATACTAACCAAAAGATGCTGGAGTTAAAACACCCAGCAAGCAAACGCTCAATAAGGGACGTATAATAACTATGACTGAACGATCTTTCGACATAATTGTATATGGTGCCACCAGTTTCGTTGGCCAAATTCTAACAAACTATCTTGTCCAGCACATAGGTGTTGGTAAGAACGTTAGTTGGGCTATTGCAGGGCGCTCAGCATCAAAGCTTGAGGATCTCAAAGTATCCATAGGTAGTAATGCTCAAGCATTGCCAACCATAATTGCTGACGCGCAGGATCCCAATGCACTATCAGACTTAGCTAAATCTGCGCGGGTGATCGCCACAACCGTTGGCCCTTATGCGCTTTATGGGGATGCTTTGGTAAAAGCCTGCGCTGAGAATGGCACCGATTATTGTGATCTATGTGGTGAGGCTTATTGGATTAAACGAATGATTCTTCAATATGGCGATGCAGCTAAAAAATCTGGCGCGCGTATCGTTAGCTGTTGTGGGTTTGACTCCATTCCATCAGATCTAGGCGTGCATTTTTTACAGCAGCAGGGAAAAAAACGATATGGTGGTTATTTTAAGTCTATTAAACTTGCAGTAAACGCTATGAAAGGTGGCGCATCAGGGGGAACTCTGGCTAGCATGATCGAGGCTGTGAAAGCTGCAAAAGCCGACCCAGTGTTACGCAAAGAGATGAATAATCCCTATGTTTTGTGTCCAGAACGATCAGACTTCGAGCAAACTCAGATAAGCATTAAAACACCCACCTATGATGAAGATTTTCAGGCTTGGAGCGCACCCTTTATTATGGAGGCCATTAATGCACGTGTCGTACTTCGATCAAATATGTTGGAAAATATGGCCTATGGCGATAGCTTTTTATATCAAGAGCAGGTGCTAACAGGCAAAGGTTTTAAGGGCCGACTGGCTGCCATTGGTATGACCTTAGGTCTTGGTTTATTTGCGGTTGGAGTTATTATCAGTCCGATTCGCTCACTACTAGAGCGCTTTGTTCTTCCTAAACCAGGCGAAGGGCCAAGTCCTGAAGCCCAGTTAGCTGGCTACTTTGATATTAATTTACTGGGTAAGACGCTGGACAGCCAACAGCTACAAGTAAAGGTAACAGGGGATCAAGATCCAGGATATGGCTGCACAGCTAAAATGTTAGCCCAGGCAAGTTTGTGCCTAGCATTTGATGTCTCCCAAGAACAGCGTGGGGGTGGATTTTGGACTCCAGCCACAGCTATGGGTGATCAACTAATAGATCGCTTAAGCGCGCATGCCGGTATGTCTTTTAGTACCCTTTAGCACCATGCTATCGATTTTGAGAACAGCAAGGCTTTCACCATGAAGGCCTCATCAATAGTGCTGTTGACATTAATTTAGTTAACATCTGATTTTTTATTCGTTGAGTTTCCGTTAGAATAGACCTTCATTTGGTTTATCTCACTTCTATATGTCTTGTCAGTTATCATAACCTTCTCTTTCAATCAAAGAACAAAGGTTATTTATACATTTACTTAACTCTATCTTTCGGTCTTTACAAACCGACTGAACCCATACAAATAATGTTAGTTAACTAACATATTTTTTATCAGGTATGAGTGTATAATCGCACGCTTGAATGGGTACAGAATTGCATATTGGGTCTTAGAGAAAGTTATCCAAAAGTTATCCAAAGGTTTTTAGTCGGTCTACAGACCGCATTATTGAAGGGATTTTAAGTTGGCGCAGTACGTATACACAATGAATCGGGTGAGCAAGGTTGTTCCACCCAAAAGACAAATTCTCAAAGATATTTCATTATCTTTTTTTCCTGGCGCAAAAATTGGCGTTTTAGGTCTCAACGGTTCTGGCAAGTCTACCCTATTGAAAATCATGGCCGCTCTAGATAAAGAATTTCAAGGTGAGGCTCGTCCAATGCCAGGTATTAAAATTGGCTACCTGGCACAAGAGCCCCTTTTAGATCCTGCTAAAGACGTACGTGGTAATGTCGAAGATGGTATGCGCGAGGCAGTAGATGCTCTTAAGGCATTGGACCAGGTCTATCTAGATTATGCCGAACCGGATGCCGATTTTGATGCGTTGGCGAAAAAACAAGGTGATTTAGAGGCCATCATTGAGGCGTGGGATGCACATAATCTTGATCATTCATTGGACATAGCTGCAGACGCATTGCGATTGCCCGCATGGGATGCAAACGTGACCTCGCTCTCTGGCGGCGAAAAACGTCGTGTTGCACTTTGCAGGCTGCTACTTTCTCGCCCCGATATGTTACTTCTAGATGAACCGACTAACCACTTAGATGCAGAATCTGTTTTTTGGCTAGAAAAATTCCTCGAAGAATATGCGGGTACAGTGGTTGCTGTAACCCATGATAGATATTTTTTGGACAATGTAGCTGGTTGGATTCTTGAACTTGATCGAGGACATGGAATTCCCTACGAAGGCAACTACTCTGCTTGGTTAGAAGGCAAAAACCGTCGTTTAGCAACAGAATCGAAACAAGAAATTTCCCGTCAAAAAGCCATCAAACAAGAATTAGAGTGGGTGCGACAAAATCCCAAAGGCCGGCAAGCTAAAAACAAGGCTCGTATTGCGCGTTTTGACGAGCTTAATTCTCAAGAGTTTCAAGCTCGTAATGAGACTAACGAAATTTATATTGCCCCAGGTGAGCGGCTGGGCGACAAGGTGATTATTTTAGACAAAGTCAGTAAGGGCTATGGTGAAGAATTGTTGATAGATCAACTTTCATTGTCTATACCTAAGGGCGCTGTAGTAGGCATTATTGGTGGTAATGGTGCGGGTAAGTCCACGTTGTTCAGGATGATTGCCGGTACCGAGCAGCCGGACAGCGGAACTATCTCTCTTGGTGAATCAGTAAAAGTTGCCTATGTTGAGCAAACCCGAGACTCTCTTGATGATGACAATACCGTTTGGGAGGCCATCTCAGGCGGTCATGACATACTGAAGATAGGCAATTATGAGGTATCTTCTAGAGCCTATGCTGGTCGATTTAATTTCCGAGGTACAGACCAGCAAAAACGCGTAGGTCAGCTATCCGGTGGAGAGCGTGGTCGACTGCATCTAGCTAATACCCTGAAACAGGGCGCCAATGTACTTCTGCTAGATGAACCTTCCAATGACTTAGATATTGAAACGCTTCGAGCACTTGAGGAGGCGGTACTTTCATTCCCTGGTTGCGTGCTAGTAATCTCTCACGATCGATGGTTCTTAGACCGCATTGCAACCCACACTCTTGCTTATGAAGATAACAGCGAAGTCGTCTTTTTTGAAGGGAGCTACAGTGAGTATCATGAGGATTTTGTAAAGCGTAATGGCGGCGATGCTCAACCAACACGAGTTAAGCATAAGCGTCTCAAGGCATAAACTTATAATGGAGGACCTATCATGGTAGCTATTTGGCATCGAAGACCTGATCCATCATTAATGGATCAAATGAGTGAAGGCACAATAGATCATCACTTGGGTATTAAAATGATTGATGTGGGTGATGATTATCTTACGGGTACCATGCCTGCTGATAGCAGAACCTTTCAGCCTTATGGCATTGTTCATGGAGGTGCAAACGTTGTGCTTGCTGAAACCCTAGGTTCAATGGCAGGTGCTCATGTAATAGATACAGAGCACTATCTATGTATGGGGCAAGAGGTAAGCGCCACGCATTTGCGCCCAGTGTCCTCTGGCTTGGTAACTGGTACAGCGCGACCAATTCATTTGGGTAAACGGTCCCATGTTTGGGAGATTCGACTCACCAATGACCAGGGCAAGCTCAGCTGTATTGCCAAATTAATTTTGGCTATTGTAGCTAAAAGCTGACTCATTATTGCGCCTCTACTGCTGGCTTTTCGTCTTTGAATATATTAATTTCAATAAAAAAGAACGCAAGAAGCCACATAAAGGCGTCCCAAAAGTCCAGAAAATCACCAAGAAAACCCCAGTAAGTGGCGGCACCAAGTAAAATTCCATAAAGAACAAGCTTAATATTTCTACTCACCGATACAACCAATCCCTCAAAACGATCTTGCTGCTGAAGCCTGACATCTATCTCTAGAATGATCACTACGGTAATCCACGTAATAGAATTGATAACATCTACCATTGCCAACCATTGAATTGCCGCCCACTGGCCAGCATTACCAATTATAGTTTGTTGGTTAAGCTGAAATACCGGCTGATTATTTAACGCGCCACAATTATTCTCACTCAGCGTAGGGTACTGGTCTAAGGTATCAATGACTGCAAAATTTTGTCCCACCAAATGGCATACATCGTCTATGACAAGCGGACTAATGCCATTAATAAATAACATTTTGGTAAAATAACCATAAAATGCATAGCCAATAAAACCATAGCTGAATATGCGCACTAACGTGAAACTTGCTCTAATATCGGACCGAAGCAATGTCTGCGGCTTTAGTAACGAGGTTTCAAACTCAAATAAAAGTAATAACAGGACCCAGGCCGCAGTGTCAATGGTAGCTGCGTAGCCTTGAATAATATCACCAACGCTTATACCGCCACTAAAAGTCTGCTCAATAGCTAGAGATTCTTCTTGGTAGAAAAAACCAATGTTGAGCAATAATAGACCATAAACTGTGTACTTAAACCCTTTATAAAGTAACTCCGAATAAGTCGATGATCGCGTAAACATATGGCCTTGAACTCCAAAACACTTCTGGTTTATTACGTGGTAGTTTAACGCTTCTAGTAAACACTGAAAGAAATAATTTTTATCTAAAGACAATCCGTCAAAACCAGCTGATAAAAAATTATCAGCAAAAGCGTAAGTTAGAACTAGAAATAGTCGGCTATATTTTTTCCCTTTTTTTAAATCTGAACTAAACCCTGGTTACGCACCTTTTTCGAACTTTTTTTGCACCCTTACGGCACGCTTATTGCTTTCCCTATTGTATAGAGGCCAAAATCAATATAAAAAAGTATATTTGTTACATAACAGTGCATTTATGTCGGCCAAATGTTATTTTTGCACCAATATGGTGCTATTACTTAGGGGAAATTTATGCTTTTTAATACTCGACTACTCAACATAGCCGCGGTAATAATCGCTGTAACTATGCTACCAATACAGGTATTCGCTGATGATTTAAGTGCCGCAAATACGTCTTGGATAATGACATCTACTGCACTAGTATTGTTTATGACTATTCCCGGGTTATCGCTTTTTTATGGGGGACTAGTGCGGTCTAAAAATGTGTTGTCTGTATTAATGCAGTGTTTTGCCATTACCTGCTTAGCATCTATTATTTGGTTCGCATTTGGTTATAGCCTTGCTTTTGGAAATGGTGGCTCCATGAATGCGTTTATCGGTAATTTAGATAATGTGTTTATGGGTAAGATCACCGAAGCCAGCATGGCTGGAGACATCCCAGAATCTGTATTTGCACTCTTTCAAATGACTTTTGCTATTATCACCCCAGCATTAATTGTCGGTGCTTTTGCTGAGCGAATGCGTTTTAGCGCTATGTTACTCTTTAGTGGTTTATGGCTTGTGCTTGTTTATGCACCCATCACCCACTGGGTTTGGGGTGGCGGATGGCTAGGTGAAATGGGTCTTTTGGATTTCGCAGGAGGTACTGTTGTTCATATTACAGCAGGTGTTGCCGCTTTAGTGGCAGCATTAGTCCTTGGAAATAGAAAAGGCTTTCCAAAACAGGCTATGCCTCCACACAATCTCACGATGACGGTTACGGGTGCCGGCATGCTATGGGTGGGTTGGTTTGGATTCAATGGTGGCTCAGCGCTAGCGGCAAATGGTGATGCTGGAATGGCTATGCTAGTAACTCATATATCAGCTGCGGCAGGCTCTTTAGCATGGATGATGATGGAATGGTCCAAACATGGCAAACCATCAGTTTTAGGTATTGTTACTGGGATGGTTGCTGGTTTAGGTACAATAACACCAGCCTCAGGTTTTGTTGGTCCGGCAGGTGCTCTTGTAATCGGCTTCTCTGCAGGTGTTATCTGCTACTACGCAACTCAAGCTATCAAACAACGATTTTACATTGATGACTCTTTAGATGTCTTTCCAGTTCATGGCGTAGGCGGAATCCTAGGTACACTATTAGCAGGAATTTTTGCCTCTGATGCCCTGGGTGTATTTAGTGGTCAAGGCTATAACGAAGGCATGAATATGGCTAGTCAGGTTGGTGTACAGTTAACAGGGATTATTGCAACTTTTATTTATACGGCCGCAGTTACATTCCTTCTCTTGAAACTCGTTGATAAACTGTTAGTATTACGAGTAGATGAAGAAGGCGAGGTCGAAGGCTTAGATCTCGTTGAGCACGATGAGAGGGGGTATGACTTATAATAATAAGGTGTAAATTAGGACTAGAGAAATAAGACCAAACCACTTTGCAACATAAAAAATAATAGCAGGGTCATTTTGGTCTCAAGCCGCTGATGTTTTTCAGCGGTTTTTTTATGCCCTGACAATTAATCGTTTGACTGACGTGCTTTACCAATAAATTCACAAACATAACTCGCTCCATCCAATATGCGACTAGATTGTCGCTGTAATAGATCAGGAGGAACAAGATATAAATGGTCATTTTTGACCGCCGAAATAGCTCCCCAACGCTGCCACTTCTTACGCCATGCAAAGACACGATCCTCACTGCCACTAGATAAAATAACCTCAGGGTCAGTGTCAATAACCGACTCTATGTTCACCCGAGGAACCAACGGAATGGACTGATTAAACACATTTATACCACCACAGAGCTTAATAACATCACTAACCAAGTGATCTTGATTAAAAGTCATGATGGGGTCGTCCCAGATTTGGTAAAAAGTCCTAACACTTTTCTTTTTGCTGTATTTTTGACGTATGGTATCTAACCGCAAAGCAAAATTACTAGCGGCCTCTGAACCCTTTTCATGATTACCCGTTAGTCGTCCTAATTTTTCAAAAAGCACCGGCAATTGATCCATCGTCGCAATTTCAATAGTAAATACCTTCAGTCCCAGTTCTCTAAGCCTGTTGATAATAAGATCACCATTGCCTGAGTGCCAAGCAAAAACAATATCTGGTTTTAATGACAAAATAAGCTCATAGTTCGCCATCGCATGATTGTTAACTCTAACCAAAGATTTGGCGTCTTCAGGATAATTACTGTACTCGTCCGCGCCAACTAACTGTTCCCCTGCCCCTATATGGAATAATAGTTCGGTTATGTTGGGCGCCAAGCTAATAATTCTTTCAGCTGGCTGGTTGAGATTGATCTGACGAGCTAAATCATCGTATTCTTGAATCCCAGCATGACAGAGGGAAGGCTTTAGTATGACTAAAAACATCAAGGCAACAACAACTCTTGGTATGACAAGTTTAAACTCACTCATCAACTAAATACCAAGGGCTTGCCGGTATTTGGGTGGGATATAATAACCGGATTGATGCCAAATACCTTCCCTATAAGTTCTTGGTTGAGCACCTGATCGGGCTGGCCAGTTGCCGCAATAATCCCCTTATCGAACACCACAATATGGTCAGCACAGCTTGCAGCAAGATTTAAATCATGAATAACCATCACCACACCAACACCTTGTTTTGCTAAATCCGTGACTACTTTAACGGTGAGCATTTGATGAGACAAATCAAGGGATGCGGTAGGCTCATCAAGGACTAAGAATTGCTCCCCATAGACCTCTTTTTCCCATATCTGCGCCAATACCCTAGCCAGTTGGACACGTTGTTTTTCACCGCCAGACATCTGCGTAAAAAATCGACTTTTAAGATAGCTTGCATCGACCAGATCTAGTGCCTCTTTGACAATTTCATTATCTTTTTGAACACCTGTCTGGTGAGGTATTCGACCTAAACTGACCACTTCTGAGGCAGTAAAGGGGAAATCTAATGAGCTATGTTGCGGCAATACGCTCATTGTTTTAGCGCGCTGCTCAAGAGGCCACCGGTCCAGTTTTTTATCATTCAACAGCACACCTCCGCTCGTAGGCAAAATATCGCCACTAAGTACCTTGATCAGTGTTGATTTCCCTGCACCATTGGGACCCACGATAGCTGTTACTTTTCCAGCACTTATTGAAAGATTGATATTTCTCAAGATATTAAAACCAGATAAATATAAGGAGATATTTTCTGCAACTAAGGCCATATTGTTGATGCCTTACGCTGATGTGTTAAAAGTAAAATAAATAAAGGGGCGCCTAGCAGAGCTGTCAAAATACCGGTAGGTAGCTCGGTGGGCGAAATTATGACTCTAGCCACGGTGTCTGCAATTACTAACAAAATGCCTCCTGCAAGTGCAGAAACAGGCAATAAGCTTCGATGATCCGGCCCAATAAGAAGTCGAACAATATGTGGTACGACGAGCCCTACAAAGCCAATCATACCAGCAATAGCAACCGACACTCCGACACCTAAGGTGGTCAAGATAATCAGTCTACGTTTGACTTTTTGAACATCAATACCTAAGTGTCTCGCTTCAGACTCGCCCAAAAGAAGTGCATTTAAAGCCTTACTATCTCGCGGAAATAAAACTAAAACAACAAGACCCACAGCACCAATGATAATAACACGCGACCAATTAGCAGTACTCAAGTTACCCATTTGCCAAATACTGATTTGACGGAGCATTTCATTATCAGCAAAATAGCTCAACAAACTATTAAGGGCACCAGCAAGAGCACTCACCGCCAACCCAGTCAGCAGCATGGTGGTCACTGAAGTACCCAAAGTAGAGGTAGACAGGCGGTACACAAAAAGAGTGACCAGAAAACTACCTATAAACGCCCCACAAGCCACCAGCGAAAGGCCGATAATCGAGTGAAACTGTAGCATAGAACCGGCAAACACAATCACCACACTGGCACCAACAGAAGCGCCACTAGAGACACCAATCAGCGATGGCGCTGCCAATGGATTTCTAAACAATCCTTGCATAACGGCACCGCTAATAGCTAGGATCGCTCCAACCAGAAAAGCTAATATGATTCGAGGCAATCGAATATCAAAGATCACGGCGGATAAATAATCATCTTTGATAGGCGCACCTGCTTGGCCTAGCACCAAATTCATGGTTCTTTGAATAATGGCGCTCACCGGAATATCAATTGTTCCCACACTCAGCGCAGCCAGCACTACAATGGGTAGCAGTACCCATAGAAGCTTAGAAAGAGCTGAGGCTGTTAAACCACGCAATTAAAAATCCACACCTTTTCGTGCTTTTATACCATCGTGGTAAGCATGCTTTATATCTTTCACTTCGGACACAGTATCTGCTAATTCTCTTATAGCCTTACCTCCTCCGCGCCCAGTTAATACAACGCTTTGATTAGCTGGGCGAGACCTAATTGCATTAAGTACTCGATCTTCATCAAGATATTTAAAACTAAGCATATAAGTGACTTCGTCCATAACCACTAAATGATAGCTAGGATCTTTGAGCATCGGCTCGACAAATGCCCAGGTTTTTTCCGCTGCAGCCATATCACCAGAGCGGTCTTGAGTATCCCAAGTGAACCCGGTACCCATTTGATAAAAATCAACCTCAGGTAAATGATTTTTCAAATACAACTCTTCTCCAGACAGTTGCTCACCTTTAATAAATTGGACCACTCCAACACGATATCCGTAGCCAAGCGCCCGCAAGACCATACCAAATGCGGAACTGGTCTTACCTTTTCCATCACCGGTAAGCAATATAGCTACACCGCGCTCTTCATCAGCTGATGCAATTTTGGCATCAATATTTTCTTTTTGTTTTTGCATCTTCTTTTTATGCGTTTGATCTTTTTGTGCTATATCGTCAGTCATTTTAATATTAACCTCTAGAATTTAATTTTATCGCCGACGGTAATCCCTCGGGCAATTCATGAATAGTTGGGTGCAGGGTATGAGCCATAATTTCTAAGGCATCCACCAATCTTGGTCCGGGTCGGCTGAAATAGGCATTACCATCGACTAGAAAAACTGCGGTACCTACGGCCTCATGTAGTTCCTTGAAGCTATCTAGTGCCAAAAATGCGTCGACATCCTGCATAGACCGTTGAATATCAAAACCGCACAAGGCAATAAAAATAATCTCAGGTTCTGCTGCGATTAACTGTTCCCACGTGCGACGCTGGGATGGCTCTTTCTGTGCGCCAAAACAGGGTATTCCTCCTGCCAGATCAATAATTTCGGGGCTCCAATGACCACCGTCAAACAGCGGCTCTAGCCAGTCTAATAAAGCAACACGTGGCCTCAATCGACGATCTACAATTGCTGACCGCTGCGCGACAGTATCTATACGATAACGTAAATTGGCCTTATAACGTTGCCCCTTATCCACACAGTTTGCCGCTTGAGCTACTAAATCTACAGTCTCTAATACATCCTCCAAACAAATCGGCTCAAGATTAATCACCACAGGATTACCCGATAAACTTCCAACAGCCCTGGCAACCTCATTTCCAGAAACAGCACAGACATCACACAATGCTTGAGTGACAATAAGGTCTGGATTTAATCTCTGTAAGACGTCGGCATCCAATGCATAAAGAGCAGCATCTTGAGTAAGCTGTTCGGTCACTAAAATATCGATTGTAGCGCTGTCTAGCCCCTCGGGAATAAGCGAACTGGTGAGGATTGGCAACCCAACCACAGAGTTAGGAAAATCACATTCATGGGACACTCCAACTAATTGATCGCGTAATCCAAGACCACAAACTAGTTCAGTTGCACTGGGCAACAACGAGACTATTCGCATACCAAGGCCTCCTTATTTCTTTTTACAGATCTTGCAAATATTAAACAATATCATTTGATAAAGTTTTAGTAGAAAAATGGTGATTCTACCCTCTGCCACCTCAACTAAACCGGCGCACTAAAAAAACACGACATTTGGCATGAAACACGATAAGGTTCATGCCATACTTAGTCATGCTGATATATTTTTATCCTATTTAAAAGCTATATCTCAGACCGACATTACCACCGATACCCAATGTTTGATAACCAAACACCTCTTCATAATCGTCATCTAGAGCGTTTTCCAGTTTGACATAAATGTCTAAATTATCATTTGCCTGATAATTCATATTAATATTTACTAAAGTATGGCTTTTTAGTGTGACCACTTGAGAGGGTTCCGGAAACGGTGGAAAGTAAACGTCCGTCTGATCTCCAGAGAACTGGATATTAGTGTTCACATGGAGATTGCCGGCGGCCTGCCAGCCCAAATTAACGCTAGCAATGTGGCGTGGCCTGCGCACCTCACGAACCTCGTCACCGCCGGTTGAATCAGTATAGGTGTAGGAAGCGGCGACAGAAATCACATCAGAGATAGTTCCAACTAAACTTAGCTCACCACCTTGCCGATGACTCTTTTCAGTCATATTAGCCGAGGTATACGCATACGTTATTGGATCGAGGACAAAGCCATTAATTTCATTTTTAAGCTCTGCATCAAAAAGCGTTAGGGACAGCCGCAAGTCATCATTTTTAATTTGCTGATCAACGCCTACTTCCCAACTTGTAGACTCTTCAGGTATCAAACTCGCATTACCAATAAAATTTGTATAAAAGCCAAATCTCTCAGTAAATGTTGGATTTTTAATAGCTGTTCCAACAGCACCTCTCAAGCGTACCGTGTCAGAAACCGAGTAAATTGCCTCGGATCTAAAGGTCTTTGCACTGTCAAACTCTGAGTTATCATCATAGCGAACACTTGTTGCTAGGGTGAGCTGGTCAGTAATATCACCTCGATACTCCACAGCCAACGCATTGGTAGTGCGCATTCGATCCTGATTGGGATCATAAATCCCCCAAGATACTTCACCGCGTTGCATCCAATCTTCGGACTCACGCTCAGCCAACATAGACAAACTGCGACTACCTCGGCCCCAAGAGAATGATCCAGTATATTGATATTGATCCTTAGTAGATGCGGTCTGATTTCCCTTTGCACCATCCGCATAGGCAACATTGTCATTTTTTGCTTGGGATATGATTATTTTGTGCAGCAAGGCGCCATCTGACGAGGAAAAGTCTCCCTGTAGAGCCATTGTGCTATTAGTAAACTCTGACAATCGATCTTGGTCTTCAACAAACCCATCAAAGTCATTATCAGCATCAAACTGATTCATGCCATCTGACTCTCGATAAGAAAAAGAAAACTTAGCTTGATCAGTAGGAGCCCATCCTGACTTGAAGTTTACCGTCGTATTGCGATAACCATCATCTTCATTACCACTGCGTGAAATGTTAGCGCCCTTGGACTCTAAATGACTTACACCCAACCGCATATCAAAATTGTTGATTCTGCGTCCAATATTGAACCCACTATAATCTGTCGACCAACTTCCAGTTTCAATAAAAAGTCCGGCACTAGAGGGCTTATCTGCGCTGCGAGTTATTATATTAACGGCACCTGCTACAGCATCACTGCCTCGCAAGGAGCTCTGAGGTCCACGAATAATTTCAACGCGTTCGATGTCAGATGCATTTAGGGTCGCCCAACTGAATTCATCACCTAACGATGGATCATTTGCCTCAACGCCGTCAATGGTTACCAGTAAATGGTTTGCCTCAGAACCGCGGACACGAATTTGTGTTTGTGATCCAAGCACGCCGACCTTGCTAACGGAGAATCCTGGCACATCTCGAAGAACATCACTCAAGCTAACAATAGCTCTATTTTCCAATTGTTCACGATCAATAATGGTTACTGAATTGGCAGACCGTGAAGCCTCGATAGGTAACAAGGATGCAGTGACCAGAATTTCTTCTAACCCAGGCTTTTCCTCGGAGAACGCAGCGATACTATGGGTACTTAACAGCGCAGCCGAAAGCAACAATGCTGTGACTAAATTGATATTTTGATTCATTATTTTGACTCTCTACAGCTCACACCCGAGCAATTAAATGTACTTTACGGAGAGCATAGAAAAGGCAGAGGGACAGAGACTGTCAATCAGCACAACACCGCACCCCGCGGTTTGTCTGCATAGCGACAGGCCGGTCTCCGGACTCATAAGTGAGCATTCACTCTATTTGGCAACCTTCCCATGCAAAGCACAGTGGTACTACTACCAAACATTCTTATTTACCGTTGCGGGGGCAGTATCGGATTAGCATTGACCAAGGTCATAAGGCGCACCAATTTCCCGTTTAACTTTCAGCTAAAATATGTCGCTAGCGTCAAGAACCTGTTGCCAAAGCAAGCAGCCACACTAAACCTCGGATCGCGTGATGTCAAACAACTTTAAAAATAAATCAACATTGATCATTATCTTGACAAACTTAATCAACGAGACGGATAAATTCTTGTAACTCTGATCAAAGTATCTTAGCAACAGATATGCAATTCACCTATGAGACACTATTTTTGGAGCATCGTTGGCCTGCTCAAGAACTTTGTTTAACAAAGCTTTTCAAGCTTAACCAACATTGAAGGATGTTATTTGCTGATTAAAAGAGTATTTTAAGCTAACTGGACAACGTGCTCTGGATCTGAGGGTCGCCGTCTAACATTGATACAGATACAGTTTTTTTGCTAACGATAAACAGCTCCTCATATTAATAATCGCTTAATACAATGCCTCAAGAGCCTCGGTTACCTTACGCACAGCAACCACATTCATCCCTTTAATTGGCTGCTTGGGCATGTTGCCTGCAGGTACAATCGCACGACTAAAACCATGCTTAGCAGCTTCACGTAAGCGCTCTTGGCCATTCGCGACTGGGCGAATTTCACCGGCCAACCCGACTTCGCCAAACACGACCAAATCTTTAGGCAATGGCTTATCTCTGAAACTAGAAATTACTGAAAGCATCAAGGCCAAATCAGCGCTAGTCTCTATTACCTTCACACCACCAACGATGTTTACAAATACATCTTGATCACCCACAGAAATACCGCCGTGACGATGAAGCACAGCAAGTAGCATAGATAGACGATTGTGATCCAACCCCACCGTTACTCGTCGCGGATTACCTAAGTGACTATCATCAACCAATGCCTGAAGTTCTACCAATAGTGGCCTGGTACCTTCCCAAATCACCATAACAATACTTCCTGATGACACCTCCTCTCCACGTTGAAGGAAAATAGCCGAGGGGTTGGGTACCTCACGTAAACCCTTATCTGTCATAGCAAAAACACCCAGCTCATTGACAGCTCCAAAACGGTTTTTGTGGCTGCGCAACGTCCTAAATTGGCTATCACTAGAACCCTCAAGCATCAGCGAGCAGTCAATCATATGCTCCAACACCTTAGGACCCGCAAGTGAGCCGTCCTTGGTAACGTGCCCCACCATAATCAAAACAGTACCGCTCTGCTTGGCAAATCGTACCAACATTGCAGCACTCTCTCTAACTTGAGAAACACTGCCAGGCGCTGAGGCAACCTCCTCGAGATGCATAACTTGAATAGAATCCACCACCAAAATTTTGGGTTGCTTTTGTTTAGCAATACTACACACTGTCTCGACTGAGGTTTCTGCCATAATTTTAAGTTTGTCAGCGGGTAAGCCCAAACGATTTGCTCGCATAGCCACCTGCTGAGGTGACTCTTCACCGGTAACATAAAGTGCACTGTTGAGGCTGGCCATCGAACACAAGGTCTGCAACAATAGAGTACTTTTTCCTGCGCCTGGTTCACCGCCTAAAAGCACACAGGATCCAGGAACAAAGCCGCCACCAAGGACTAAGTCCAACTCACCTGTACCGGAACTAATCCTAGGGATTTCATCAAGAGTAATATCTGCAAGGGTCTTAACCGCACTATCTACGTCACCGGCAAATCCAGAACGCAACATTGTTCCACCTCTTGCAGGACTACCTAGGCGCACTTCTGATAAGGTATTCCAGGCGCTACACTCACTACATTGTCCTTGCCACTTACGATAATCTGCACCGCAATCATTACATACATAAGCAGATTTAGTTTTTCCAACCATCGCAACACCCTCAAACTTTAATACCATATTTAAGCGCATTACTGTTGTTATGTACAGTATAAAGAAGGTATCGTGCTACTTCTTTTGGATTATCATAGCCAACCGGAATCGCGGGTAATTTGAAACTGTAGGATGATCGAAATTGCCAGTAGGTTTATCTCGTTCCGACAATCGCTTTCTGATAAAGTGTTGGTATGTCGTTAATACCGGAAAAACCTATTGTCATCTCACCTACCCTCGCCGCAACCATCGGTCTTGAGGAAACAGTGTTATTGCAGCTTCTCCAAGAGTGTATTAGCCATGGTAACCCAACCTTTAACAACGGTTTTGCCTGGGTAACAGTTTCGGCCGGCCGGCTACTTAATTTAGTGCCTTTTTGGCAGCAAGATGATGTCCGTCGTTTAACCGCCAGCTTGCATGAAAAAGGACTACTTTTAATTGGCGGCGTCGCCTTTACTTCAGATCAAGATTTTCGCTTTGCATTTAATGAAGGCTCAGTCGCCTCCACACCAAACCAATTAGACTCAACAAGATCATTGCTCGTGTCTAAACCTAGTTCAGCAAAGACTATTGGTAACACATGGCAACCAAGTGAAGATGCTCTTCGGCAGCTCGGTCAGCTTGGGGTAACTCGAGAGTTTGCGCAACAACAAGTGCCCCAGTTCGTGGCTTATTGGCGAGATCGCAATATTCCCCGTCATAGCTGGGAATCAAAGTATATTAAAGAAGTCTGGCGACAATGGCAGCAAGCTGAAACAAGCAACAATAGACGGCGCAAAGAAGTATCAGTGACTAGCAACTGGCGACCCTCCATCGATGCTCTTGATATTCTTGTCAATAAAGGCGGTATTAGTACTAATTTTGTCGAAGATGCCATCCCAGAATTTATTTTGTATTGGCGCGATAGGGGCGAAGTATCTAGTACTTGGGATTCGAAATTTATTCAACATGTTCGGCGCCAATGGCAATTCTATAGTGGAATGATGGAGCAAGAGTCGATGCCTCGTGTTATTTCCGAAAATTGGAAACCTAAAGAAAGTGTCTATGATGTTCTACAAATGGCCAATATTGATCGTCCCTTTGCCGAACAAACTATTCCAGAATTTGTTTTATACTGGCAAGAAAATGGTACTCCTCAGTCATCTTGGAGTACCCGTTTTTTGCAGTATGTAAAACGCCAATGGGCATATCAAAGTAAATTATTAACGGACACTTCAAATGGCAAACAGCAAGGATATTCAAAAGGTCGCATCCGAGATCGCAGCATTATCGACGCGCTCTCCGACCGAAGCTGGGCATCCTAAATCCGCCCCAGCTAACCCTCAGTTGATCGATGCTATCAATCAAATTTTTGCTCTATTCCAGGTGAATTATCACAACCAGTATTACAGTGCCTTTGGTGATAACACAAAATCTGAAAATCTAGCAAAAAAGCTTTGGTTAGCTAAATTAGAGCGTTTTTCTGCAAGCACTATCTGTGATGCGGCAGAGAAAATCATAAGTGAAAGTGAATACCTACCAACGTTAAACAAAATGCTCAATGCATGTCGCCATGTCGCCATGCCTGCCGGTCTTGTCAGCGCTAGAAAAGCCTATCAAGAGGCCTGTAATAAAACCACTCCTAAAGCTAACCAGCTCTGGTCTCATCCAGTGGTTTATCTTGCCGGGCGTGATACTGGTTGGCACATGCTAGCTCATGAAACTGAATCCAAAGCGCTTCCAGCCTTTAGTGACATATACCAACATTATATCGACCGCCTGCTCTCAGGGGAAAACTTTAGGATCGAAAAAACCGCGCTAGTTCCAGAGTTATCCGAATTGCCCGCGACCAAAAAACATAATCAAGAAAAACTTGAAGACTTGAAAAAGTTACTGACATAAAGGCCTGAGAGGAACCATTCATGGCATTGCAACCTCTGATTCACAACTCCACCGCACGGCGTATGGCAAAAACCATCCTAAACGGCTTTCGCAGCTATTTTGCTGAATATCTTAATTCAACACTTACTGCGAAAGCGCGCTATGAGAAAGCCGACTGGCAAGGTGTAAAGGAAGCCAACGTAGAGCGTTTAGAGCTGTATAAGGATAAGGTAGCACAAACGGTAAATTATTTAGCTATGGTGACCAATCAAGATATTGCAAGTTTAACACTTTGGCGAGAAGCGAAGAAAGCCTACACCCAACTGGTGTTCAATTTTCCCAACTTTGAAATTGCCGAAACATTTTTTAACTCGGTATTCAGTGATATCCACGATCACGACAAAATAAGTGATGATATTATTTATGTCCTGTCTTCACAGCTACTTGAAGCGCCAGAGGCTGAATACAGTATTTTTGTTCGCTATAAAGGCGAGAATTTTCGTGACAATTTTCAACGTATTCTTGAAGAGGCAGAATTCTCATTGCCGATGGAAGATTTATCGCTGGACCTTGACTGTATTATGAATGTATTTAATCAGGAGGTGTTACCGTACATAGAGAACCCTCCTGAGCGGGTAAAGTTTGACCTTCTAGAGTCCACATTTTATCGCAGTAAAGCCGCCTATATGGTGGGTCGAGTTGTAGATGGAGATCAAACCTTTCCTATGGCATTAGTAATTCTTAATAACGAACAGGGCGCCTTGTATGTTGATACGGCACTCTTTAATTCTGATGAATTAAGTGTCATTTTCAGTTTCACTCAAAATCATTTTATGGTCGATGCGCCCTTACCCTACCAGTATGCACTGTTCCTTAAAAATTTAGTCCCCAATAAGTTAGACTATGAAATTTATAATTCGCTGGGATTTCCAAAGCATGCAAAAACTGAGTTTTTCCGTGAACTTGTCGGGCATCTGAGTAACTCCAAAGACAACTTTGTTATAGCCCCGGGTATTAAGGGTATGGTCATGTCAGTGTTTACACTGCCCTCTTACAATATTGTTTTTAAAATCATTAAAGACAAGTTTGCACCACCTAAAGAAGTCACTCACCAAATTGTACGAGACAAATACCGTCTTGTATCTCGCCATGACCGGATTGGTCGTATGGCAGACACGCAAGAATTTGATAATTTAATTTTTCCCATCGATCGCTTTTCGCAAGAACTAATTGATGAACTTCTTAAGGTAGCCCCTTCTCAAATTGAAATTAGAGCGGATAAGATACTGATTAGACATTTGTATACTGAACGCTACATGACACCTTTAAATATTTACCTTGAAACCGCTAACGATGAAGAAATACGAAGCGCTATGGAAGAATACGGCAACTGTATCAAGCAGCTTGCCGCAGCCAATATATTTCCCGGCGATATGCCTTTAAAAAACTTTGGCGTAACTCGACACGGGCGAGTGGTGTTTTATGATTATGATGAAATTGCCACACTCACCGACTGTAACTTCAGACATATTCCCAAGGCTCGCACAGAAGAAGAAGAAATGCAGTCAGGTACATGGTACACCGTTGGCCCAGATGATATTTTTCCTGAAGAATTTAGACTATTCTTCTCAGGTAATACCAAAGCCAGAAAAATGTTTGAGGAAATCCACAGCGAACTCTATTCATTAGATTTTTGGACTGAGTTACAAGACAAAATTCGCGATGGCTACGTGGTAGATGTTTTCCCTTATCGCAGAGCAAAACGTTTTGATCGCGGTAAAAATTCTCAGTTAGCCGTATTTGCAGACTAAGGGTAAGGTATAGTTTCGGTTTTATCCTCGGCGCGAATAACAAAGTTATTCTCCAAAATAGATTCCAATGTCCAAATGGCATCGATGGCATCCTGTTCACGAAAGCTTGTATCGCCAATAAACAGGCGATTGGAAGCTGAACCTGGGGCAATATACATATAACCTGCCACAACAAGATTAGGAGTGGCTGTATTTTCAGCTATATTTGTCAAAGCAACCGGCAAATCCACCTTGCTAACCGGCAGAATTACCTCAATGTTGTCTGGTCTAGTGCCTTCCTTGGGATTTAAAAGTGCACTCTGAAGAAATTTTTCGTCGGTCGAAGATATAAATGAAGCGGTATCTTGGTCCATACGCTGACTCAGAATATATCCACCAACTGACATACCAATTAACAAAGCACCTGCTGCGGCTAACCATTTTAAATAAGGCGAGGTATATTTAACTTGCTGATAAGGGTCCCATTGAGGACCGGCAAAATCATCTAATACTCTTGGGTCTCCGCGGCGACGATCCCGCTCAGCTTTATTTAAGGCGTCAAGAATATAGGACATTAGTTACCCTCCACTAATCTTGGTATTTTCACGTCGGTAAGCTGATTGAGACGCATTATGGTCTTTCTACCGACAATACCGTCAGCATTAATAGCCTGTTCACGTTGAAAAACCATTACCTGCTTATGGACTGCATCAGTAAAGCGTCCGCCGGTTATTAAACGCTCAAATGAACCATCTAACTGATTGAACTTGCTCTGTAGCCAGCTCAGTCCTGCCTTATTTACATCACCTTTTCGCAGTAGTTCAAACATATCAGGTGATCGCCATAGAAATAAGAAATTGCCTGTCCATTGCCTGTTAAAAGCAACATGCCCAATACGCCTTGACTTCCCCTCAGATAATAAGGTTACTGATTCGGCACTAATCGCTACTAGCAGATGACTTTTTAATCGGCGATCAGGCTGTTGAATCATCACTACACCTGGGCGATTAAGATCCCGTATTTCATTGAAGCTAGCAGACTCAATACGCTGAGCAGTCAAACCATTATTTTCAGCAATGCCAATAAATTCTTCAGTGGTAAAAAAAGCTGATGCCTGTATTCCCCAAAGGTCTAACAAATTAACCAGAGGATTATCTGAAGCACTCAATCCTTGAGTGTTAACCTGAGACATACCTGACAAAAGGTCAGTACCAGTGGCCTCAACATTCTGGATAGGGCCTTTAGGGGTCGCAGTCTGAGTCACATTAGACTGAATTGCATTAGGATTTTTTTGAGCAATGTTCAGATCTTCTATAAAGTTCTCAGCACTTTCATTTTGGTCTTTTTGAGTTACAAAATAAGTATTCTCAAACATCAAAAAAACCAGAGACACCAGCAACAAAAACGCTACTGACAGCATCGCTACTACTGGTTTGTTAGGCACAACATTCTTCGGTTGAGTAAAAATCTCCGATGCAGCGCCTTTAACAAGATCAGCTGATATGGTACTAAAGTTTTGAGCATAGGCACCCAGCATGGCTTGATGACAAACCAAGTTGATCAGTCGAGGAACACCTTTGGTTAAGTTGAAAACAGCATTGATTGCGCGAGACTCAAACATTGGCCTTGCAGCACCAGCTTGATGTAGTCGATGATTAATATAATTAGCCACCTCGGCTTTATCAAGCGGTAATAAATGAAATCGAGAAACAACTCGTTGGTTTAATTGTCGCAATGATGGCTTTGATAGTATTTCTACTAATTCTGGTTGGCCTACCAGCAAAATATGCAGCAACTTATGGGTATTGGTTTCTAAATTACTCAATAAACGAAGGGTTTCTAGAAGCTCATCGCTAAGATTTTGTGCCTCTTCAATTACAATTAATGTTTTTTGTCCTTTCCCATGACTCTCAAGTAAATCCTGATTTAATCCGTCAATGCAAATTTTGCTAAAAGACAGATGGTTTGCTTTTGGCAAAGTAATGGACAGTTCATGGCAAATACTTGCTAGCAGGTCCGTCTCGTTGAGTTTACTATTGAGCACATAGGCAACTCTGATATGAGCAGGAATACCCTGCAGCATAGTACGAGTAAGAGTAGTTTTACCCGTGCCAACTTCCCCACTGAGCAAAATAAAGCCACCTTCTCGATCAAGACCATATTTTAGATGGGCAACTGCCTGTCGATGTTGATGACTGGGATACAAAAAGCTCGGATCAGGCACTATCGAGAAGGGCTCTTTTTTCAGCGTAAAATACTGTAGATGAATACTCATCTTTCCGGGTTACTCTGTAGTTTTAGCCGTGGTTTTTACTGTAGATTCCTCAATAAAGTTTTTTAACTGTTGGGTCACAATGCTCTCTTTCCCTACCCCATCGAAATCTCGGGTAATCAAATGATCAAATTTACTGTCAGATAGTGCTTTGGCATCTAGTGGATTTCGAATAATTGTAGGTCTAATAAACATCATTAATACTTTCTCTCGATCGCTCTTACCAGAGGATTTAAAAAGATTACCCAAAATCGGAATATCTCCCAGAAAGGGAACCTTTGAATCACTTTCATCGGCACCGCCTTCTATTAAACCACCTAAAATTAATAGCTCACCATCTTGAATCATGACATTCGTTGCGATGGTGTTTTTAGTCGTAGTGGCTCCTAATTGGGAGTTAGCAGTACCATTTTTTACTGCAGAAGATTCTTGTTCGATAGTTAGACGAACCATATCGCCCTTACTGATCTGCGGCTTCACCTTAAGCATAACACCCACTTCTTCACGATTTACCGTCGTAAAGGGATTTACACTATTTGAGTTGTTGGTGTTGGCATAGCTGCCGGTAGGAAAGGGAACTTCTTCACCCGAGGTGAGAGTAGCCTCTTCGTTATCCAACGTCATAGCAAAAGGTGTAGACAAGATTTTACTGCGTGAATCTGTTTTCAGCGCTTGAACAAGCAAACCAATACCGCGATTAGTCTCATTATCAAAATCGCCTACAACACCAACAACACTCTGCGGTATTGCCCCCAGAGCAGTCGCAGAAGTCGCTGCAGATCCATCCACTGCAGCCCCCAGCAGCGTTGTAAGCACTCCATCAAAATTAGATATATAGCCTCCACGATTTGTCCCCGTAATGACCATCTGAGAGCTGATATCTCTTGCTTGATCTTCTGACAATTCAGCGATTACCGCTTCAATTAATACCTGAGGACGCGCCCTATCCAATTTGGCAATTACATTTCTAACCTCACGAGTAACCGCAGAGGGCGCCGCTATGACTAATGCATTGTTCAGTTCATCAATTTCTACAGTGAAGGTGGTTTTCGAGCCCTTGCCATCACCGGTAGATTCTCCGGCAAGACGAAGAAAAACATCAGAACTCAACATGCTATCAATGATAGGTTTGACCTCTGCAGCTCGCGAATAATCTAAATAAATAACCTCTACACTACCTTTTTTTGTCGAGGGTAAATCCAACAACTCAAGTAAATTTTTAAAGGCGGTTCGGGCCATACTAGGGCCACTGATAATTACACGATTGTTCAGCCCATCTTCTACCAAAGACAGCTCTTGCTTCTGCAACTGTTTGAGTTGACCCGCGATATGTACTGCTTCTCCAGCAGAAATATAATTAAGATTAACAACTTCCACCGCGGTCTGATCAGGATCATCCATTTTTTGTAAAATGCGCCGAGCATTTTTGACATTACTTTTGATATCAGCAATAACTAAGTAATTACTTTGTTCAAATGCAATTAACCTAGCACCATTACTTAGTAGCGGCTTGATAAGGGGGACTAGAGTTTGCGCTTGTAAATGTCTGATTTTAATAATCTCTGTTACCAAGGTATTATCACCAGTACCCCCAGCAAAATTAAACGCTTGTGTAGCAGGAAGAATTCTCACGACTGCACCGTCTTCGACGGCTTGGAATCCATTTATCTGAAGCGCTGACAATATGGCTTGATAGAGCAATGAGGCATCGATAGGCCCCGGAGAAATAATAGTTACCTTACCTTTGACTCTGGCATCCAAAACAAACGATTTACCCGTAATTTCTGCGACACTTTCGATGACACTGCGAATATCAGCATCCCGAAAGTTAATCTGCACAGTTTCAGCTGCAAATGAGTGAGTGATCAGCGACCAACTAAGGCATAACCACATGCCAAGTTTAGCCATAGAATGCCGTTTCTCGGTTGTACGGTAGTTATTATTCAACCACATTGCTTTTTCCCGCTTATCTAGTTTATTCATAATGTTAGGGTTTTAATCCAATTGCTGGTGCCAGTTTAGCAGACAGACTCGCTGCATTGACGTATATCGTTTCTTCCGTTCCGTTGCGCATGACGGTCACAGGTAAGCTATTTGAATTGCTGTAGCTGATTAATTTCATTGGATTGGACATTAGATCTTGCACCGACAGACCATCCACTTGCAGCACCACATCACCGTCACGGATATCGGCCATCATTTTCACATCAGCAGATAAATTATTGACTTTTAGTCCCTGGCCGCCGGCGACATTTACCGGCACTGCGCCGAACATATTTGCCAAAGCAAAGCCTTGTGTTTTCGCTTGACTGACAGTTACAACAGGGACGCCCTCAGCCTTCATAACAGCATCAGGCTTTTTCATTAGTAGTTGTTTAGTGACACCATTTTCACTTGCCAAGATCCTAAACGGTTGAATTTCGACAAGTGCAACCCCAGATTTTAACTGGTCACCTACTTTGAATACCTTCTCTGGACGTCCTTTAAACTTTAACGTTGCAGAAGAGGCATTACCAGCAATAATAACTCCCAGTAAGTCAGCATTAAGACTCAAATCTTGAAGCACTGCACTTTGTTGAAGAACCTGCACGGCAACTGAAGATTTAGTAGCACCAAACCAATTCCATGCCAACATTTTTACTGGTTTTGGCCTTTTAAATGACTCTAACCGGCTACTCGATTCGGTTATTGCTAGATTTACAATTGCTGCAATCAAAAGGACAGAGATTAGGATTGAAACTCCCAGCATCAGTGCTCTGATAAGCTCTCGGCTATTATTAACATTAACGTTTAGCAACCAAGACCTCCATTGATCCTTCAAGCCCTGCAAGTCCGTCAGTAACAGAAACGTCCACATCTAAAGATTTAATTTGATAGCCCGCACAGGCAACCTGATATGCTAAATGCATAATGCGGTTACTATCAGAACCGCTAAACTCTAACAGTAAACCCTGGTTATAGTCGGATATTGACTCTAATCTCAATTGATTTCGCCGAGCAAGTTTGGTTAATAAATCTCTTCCTGAGTCTGCCTTCACCGAAATAGTTGGGCAACTATTAGCCAGGCGTTCGATTATTTCACGCTGATCTTTTACCCATACAATATCTTGATTTACCTTTTCAACCTGTACTTTTAATTCAGCGCGCTTCTCAAACATAGGCAATATCATTACAAAGACCAAGGTTACCAATAACAGCCATGCACCAATAATCAATAGCTGTTGTTCTCTTGGCTGCAGAAGAGCCAATTTTGTTTGCAGCAATACAACCGCTTTATTCATTAGGATGGTCTCCTTGCGATAGCCAGAGTCAAGGTCAGAGTATCAGGCTCTTGCCCAGGCTTTAAACTGATCTGATAGCCGGGGATACTCAACGTCTTACTGCTTAATTTTAGTCCATTAGTCACGGTGATTTTTAGCATATTTTGATCTGCAGATAAGCTAACGAGTTCACACTCACAGACTCGCATAATTGAATCTAGCTGAATAAGCCCGGCAATGGGCAGTGACTGCAAGCTTTTTTGCTGCCCAAAAAGGTCATCTACACTACTCTCAACCAGTGATCTCACATTGTCAGGCTGCGGCTTTGGCCCATTGAATAAACTACTATAGTGGCCAATTAATTGCTGCTCCAAAGCCACTGCTTCTGCTTCAATAGCCTGATTGGCCGTATAAATATAGCCAATCAAACATCCAAGCATCAACACCATAGAAGCCGCTACAGACCACCAGTAGGACCACCAGCTGGCCTTCTGCTTTGGTTTAAAGTCAGCTGTCATAAGGTTTATCGCAGGAAAGGAGGTGAACTTCCAATCCACAACAGATTGATTAATGTCTGCTGCATTCCCCAGATGTGCGGGCACTAAATCTGCCTCAGGTATAGAAACCGATAATCGCAGAGGAACATCTGAAGTTGATAATATCGAGTCTACCAGAACCCATCCAACATCTGCGCTGGCAGCAAAACCCACTGATTCTGACTGCCGAACCAATAAATTACCTTCTCGCCAGCCAATGCTTAAAATGCCCTCTTCCCAAGGTAAGGCCAAATAATCTGGTGCCATCGCAACGGCTGAGACACCAGCATTTTCTGCGATACGTATCCACTCACTCAGGTCTTGTCGACTAACCGCTATAACCTGCAGCTGCTCGCTGGTGCGACTAGCAACGACAAAATGCATATCCTCAGGAGCCTGTAGAAGTCTGTCCTCTAGTATCCATGGCAGTAAATCTGGCCATTTCCGCTCAGGCGCGCTGGGAATATCTACAAGGTGTAAACTAATGCGTTCAGAGGGAATCCACAGGTTTACATCGTCCATATCTTCACTGATAGGAGACTGCAATGGATCCACAAGACCATTCAAACGCTGATCAAGATGATAAAGATGGTCAATTTTCATACTTACTACGCCCCTACCATCAAACATGCAGGTTGAACTGCAGTGTTTTGTTGGTCAAGTTGTTCATCAGCAGATATTGCTTGATCATTACTCGCAACCATTTTCGGTAGCTCAGACGTCTTAGATTTACTAGGTATCATAGACGGGACTAATGTTATTTCACGGCCCAAAACGCGAGGATGCAAGACCTGCCCTGGCAGCGTCTTGCGACTGATCAAACTAGTTACTTCCATGTGTGCCTCTCCAATTTTAGCGTTCAGATAGAGCTGAAAATAATCTGTTTTATGGCTGATCAACGTGTCTGGCCATATGATATTCGCTCTACCAGCATTGGTTATGGGATCCCTAAGGCCTAGAGCATCATTCAACAGATCATGTATTTGATTGGCCCTAAAGGGCCTTCCTAACTTGACTGTATCAACAAACTGTTCTCCAAAACGTCCGCCTAGGGCAAACAATAACTCATCAGAAGCGGTATTAATATTAACCGGTGTCCAGGGCCTAACTTGACCTGACTGGGATGACTCAGGCAAAACCGTAATCCATGGCAATAAAGCCAGAACCTCGCCAATAGTATATCCCGAAATATCTGCTAGTTCAGCGGATTCTACAAGAAAACTATTAGCGATAACTCTTGGCGGATTAAAGCTCTCATAATCTGGCTGTTCAGCACCCCAACTATTGACGACAGTTGAGTCGCTGTCTATCCAATCAACAATGGTTGCTATCCGCGCCGGGCTTGACGGTATTTCTAGGATATCGAGTAAATTTAACCATAGTTTGGCAAAACCCATATTGTCATACTGATTAAGCTCAGCTTGAAGAAGCCCTGCTTGGTAGCTAGAAAAATTATTTAAGTCTACTTTACTTTGCAAATCACTAATACAGCCGGTAAGTGTGCCTCCCTCCACTGGAAGCATGGGAATAGCCTGTGCCCATATTTCACCATAATGATCAGCATCATTAGTCTGCGGATTGGCAGCATCTTCTGCCAACAACTCCATAGCCCAGCTTTCACCGCTGAGTGCAATAAGCAGCGCTTGGTCTCGGTGCAGTGACGCGGCAGCTTGAGAAACCTCAAGTTGATGTCGGTAAAAAATATTTGCCAAAATCATGGTGATTGCAAGCATCAAAATCATAGCTGCAAGTAACGCGATGCCCTGCTGTCTTGAGGGAGTAGTACTAATCACGAATGACTCCAGGAATTAAACGCGAGGTCTTAATATTATTATCGGTAGTAATTGTCATGCTAATCATTCGTGGTAGGGCATAATCAGACAACGATGAATTAATCGGCGGCCAATCAATAGAATAGTTACGCGTGTTATCAAGATGGTTTAATTCTATTTTTAGAACATTATCCAGTAAAATCAACACACTACCTTCGCTTTGCCGCGGAGAATCGGTGATGGCCCAGGAGGTTCTAATCAGCTGATTTTGAGTATTTATGTGATAATCGATACGTCTAAGACCACTAGGATTTGATCGAAGCATAGGTCCTCCACCTCGACTAAAGCGCAAACCAAATTCACTTGGATTGGTTAAATATGCTTTTTCTGTACCACCCAACCCATCAGCATAGGTCCTTGGTCTCATATGTAAAAGATCACGACCAATAATTTGCCAAGCGCGCTGCAACTGTGAGTCGTTAGTCGTGTCGTTTCGACTGCGTTCATTAACATCCATAACAACTTCCAAGGCCTGATATGACATCAACGATAAAATGGCTAATAGCGCCATGGAAATCAACACTTCAATCAACGTAAACCCGGACTGTATGACTCTACTAAATCTCATCAGCGGCTTAATCAGTGCTCTGTTGGACATTAATTACTCACCAAGTAGACCGCCAGAGACCCTTGATCACGATCACTGCCCGCAACACCAACCTGCACTTCAAATCGATAAAGATTTTCACCCATGGCTTTTTCGGTCTCTAAATTCCACTGCCATTCTTGACCGCCCTGCTCATCAATACCCTTTGTCTTTAACATCGTGCGGTCTCTCCCTGAAGTCCACCCTTTGGAGTGCTGATAGCGATTCATAAGATTATTCCAAGCGACTTGATTAGCCAGAAATCGATCTTTCATGCGGATTCTTTCATCTGCATATTGGTGAACCGCATACATAGCACTACTGAGTGTCATACTAAGAATAACCAGTGCTATGGTCACCTCTATAAGGGTAAATCCTCGGGCATAATATACTTGCGAACCAAACCTGGTTTTCACAGCCTTTGCACCTCCATGATCATGGTTGCTTTTTGCGTATCCCACCTATAAATATAGTTAACACTAAAGGCGTCAAAAACCAATACTAAAGTACCCTGAGGCTCGACATAGCCATCCGGTAAAAAAACCATATCAGGCAATAAAATTTGTTTTTCCTGGCCATCTTCGCCAGCCCGGTATTGAGCCATTATCTCAGAGCCTTTTGATAAGGCCTCCGTGATCAAAGGTTCGCTATCAAGCGGACTCAAGCTCCAATCAAGATTTCCGTTGTGACGCAAAATAAAGGATTCAGGCAAGCTAACTTCAACCCAGCGTTTACGATAAAAAACAACCGGCTTTAATCCGACAATAAGCTCTGAAGCCTCATCATTTTCGCCTATCAATCCATAGGCCGCACCCTCAAGTACTGAGTGCTGGGCCGTTTGTTGTAACCAAATAAGTAATCTTTCCGCTTCTGACGCATAACGCCGATCCGAGGATTGATTGATTGCAAGCAGCGTGAACGTTGACATTAGAGCAACGATTGCCACGACTACCAACATTTCGATGAGCGTAAAACCCCGAGGATCTCTCATAAATAATATTTGATCTATGGGTATATGTTGCTCTGAGAGTACTTATTCATTGATATTCCAGTTTCCCCAGTCTTTATCTTGACCTTCGCCACCTACAACTCCATCATAACCCAAAGTATAGACCTCTATCGCTTTACCATGGGTGCCGGGATTAGCATAGCCATAGGTCTTCTGCCAAGGATCTTTCGGCAACTCATCTAAATAGGGTCCATTCCACTGGCTAGTTGAAGACCCCGAGGGTCCAGTCACCAAAACTTCAAGGCCTTGCGACTGACTGGGATAACGGTAGTTATCAAGCCGATAAAACTTTAGTGCGCTCTCAATCTGACGGATGTCCGAACCAATTCGTGTCTTTTGCGCCTTATCAACATTTTTAAACAAATTGGGCGCTATAGCTGCAATCATAAGTCCCATAATAGCCACGACAATCATTACCTCTATCAAGGTAAATCCGCTGTGCTGTTTTACTCTCATGTGTTTCTCCCTTTAAGTACCATCTTTGAATTTTAGACAAAATCCAAAGGCAAAAATTCAAGATTAAATTGTATTACCCATTTCCATAATAGGTAGCATCACTGCTGCCATAATGGCCAAAACCATACCTCCCATAATGATAATCAGAATAGGGGTGAGTAACTTTAAAAATACTTCTACAGCATTGCTAAGCCTAGCTGAATAGTACTCCGCTACTCGTATCAACATTTTATCCAATTCGCTAGAAGCTTCGCCGCTACCCACCATGTGCACTAAAAATCCACTCCCCTCTAAATTGTCTTGCAGGGCTTTATGCAAACTACTGCCTTGACGCATAGCTTCAGTGACATCATCAAACTTACGCCGCAAAGCAAGATTACTGACCACTGCAGCTGAGATATTCAACGCTGCTAATGCCGGTACACCACTATTGAGTAATACACCGAGATTACGCGACCAATCAGATATATCTGCCATACGTATCCAGCGGCCAACGCCAGGAAAATTAAGCACCAATTGATGCCAGCGCAATTTAGTTTGCTGACTTTTCATCGCCTGATAAAAAAGAACCACTGTGAGCAAAACTATCGCCACCACATAAATTCCATAGCTTTGAGCAAAATTACTAATGCTAACGACTACCTCTGTGATCCATGGCAGATCTCGATTTCTACTGGCAAATACCGCAGTTAACTTGGGGACAACCCAAACCATCATCATAGAGACAACAATTATAGAAAATCCAATTAGGGTGAGGGGGTATATCATTGCTCTGGTAATGGTTTTGCGATTCTCGGCACTGGTCTCTAACTCCGCAGATAAGCGCAACAAAATATTGTGCAAATGACCCGTTTCTTCCCCAACACCCACACCAGCAACAATACTTTCGGGTATTTTGTATGGCGATCGCCGCAATGCTTCTGAGAAACTTCGTCCCTCTACGATTTCACTTCGCCAACTCTCAACCAGACGTCTTTGTTTAGCCGTTTCGGCTTGCTCGATAGTCATTCTTAATGACTCTTCTAATGGCAACCCTGATTGGATCAAAATAGCTTGCTGCTGAAGTAAAAGAGACAAATCTAGATTATCGACACTGCCTTGAATACCAAATCTTTTAGTCCCAGAACCATTCTGTTCACTCAATTGCTCAAGAGTGGAAGGCAATAGATTTTTGTCTTTAATTAGTCGCCGAGCTTGACGTTCAGAATCTGCAGAGATAACGCCAGAAACCTGTTTTCCAGATCTATTGTAAGCGGTGTAATCAAAAGCCGGCATAGAAATTAAACGCTAGTCACACGAAGAACTTCTTCGATAGTGGTGTGCCCACTTCTAACCATACTAAAACCCGCATCGCGAATGCTGGGCACTTTAGTACGAATGCTAGCTTCTAACTCAAGCTCACCAGCATTTTCATGAATGAGGGTTTGCAAATGAGCATCTACAGTAACTAGCTCAAATAACGCTTGGCGGCCTGAATAGCCGGTACTATTACATTTGGCACAACCTGTGGCCTCATAAATCGTTTCACCGTCCCTCAATTTCAATAAATTACGATTAAATTCATTTGGCTGTATAGCGTTTCGGCAGCTTTGACAAAGTTTTCTCAGCAACCGCTGAGAAAGAATACCGCGAATTGTCGATGCCAGTAAAAAACTGTCCACACCCAAATCCTGTAATCGCGTGATAGCCCCTGCCGCTGTGTTAGTGTGTAAGGTTGAAAGTACCAAATGGCCAGTTAAACTTGACTGAGTAGCAATCTCTGCAGTCTCTCTATCACGAATCTCACCAATGAGAATAACATCTGGATCTTGACGCAGAATAGCCTTCAATCCGCGAGCAAAGGTCATGCCCGCTCGCAAATTAATTTGGGTCTGACTGATTCCTGGCAGATCATATTCTACTGGATCTTCCACAGTCATAATATTACGCCCCTGCCGGTCCATCTGCTGCAATGCGGCATACAAAGTAGTAGTTTTGCCTGACCCAGTGGGACCTGTCACCAGAATAATGCCATGGGGTCGGCGAATCAAATCATCCAGCTGGACGGAGGTATCTTCAGGCATACCAAGATCATCTACCTGTAGTTTTCCAGCATCCTTATCTAGCAGTCGCATCACCACCCGCTCACCATGACTTGATGGCATGGTAGAAATTCGCAGATCAATGCTTCGACCTCCAAGTTTCACACTCATCCGTCCATCTTGAGGCAAACGCTTCTCTGCAATATCTAACTTTGACATAACTTTGATGCGGGAAATGAGTAACGGTGTTATCTGTGCCGATGGCTTGAGAACAGTACTCAAGACCCCATCTAAACGGAACCGAACCAAGGATTCTTTTTCATAGGGTTCAACATGAATGTCCGAGGCATTTTCTTTTAATGATTCCGCCAAAATAGCGTTTAACAAGCGAATGATAGGCGCATCATTTTCTGAGTCTAATAAATCACCCGTATCCTCTAAATCAGCAGCTGCAGATTCCATATCCACAAAATCTTTGATATCTTCCATGACCGATTCAGAGGAATTTTTACGTCCGCTGTAAAGAGCAGACAGCATTTTGTCAAATACCTCAGCATCAACTCGACTGACGGCCGAAAAGCTTTGGTTAATTCGATTAACTTCGCTAATCGCCCACTGTGTTGCAGAAGGTGACAGCACCAAGTCTCCCTCAGCCTCTCGCACTAGCAGCCCATTGCTGCGCGCAAACTCAAAAGGCAGTAACTTGGCTGTGAGTTGTGACATATTGATATCCTTTTGACGCAGACTAAACCATGGGACGCCGCTATTTACATTACCAGCCTATAAACTATCTCCCGAGGGCTTACTATTGGCCATCGACGGGAAAGGAAATGGACTTACATTATTACCACTAGCCTCAGTGATTTTGCTAGCACCTTCTTTTTCTACTTCGTCTATACGAATTATAGACTGCATCGGAATAAAACTACGCTTAACCTCAGCAAATTCATTTTTTAGCTTTTCCTCAGCAGGGTCCACAATCATTTGTGAACGCTCGCCAAATATAAACTCTTCAACTTCAAGGAAGCCCCAAAGATCACTTTGAAAAACATGTCGGGCATAGATTTCATACACCTGCCCTTGGTTAAAAAACGTGATTCGATAAATTGGTTCGTTGGCCATTACAACTCTCTTTAAGACGGCTTAATTTGTGAACAATAATAATACCATATCTACACTTAATCACACCGCAAAATTGTTGCGCAAACATCACCCAAGGCTATAATGCTTGGTAAAGACAAAACAGAAAAATACGTATGCAGCACAAAGCCGTCAAAAAATTACATATTGTTACTCATGGTTGCCAAATGAACGAGTATGATTCTGCTCGCATGCAAGACCTGCTGGGGGAGAGCCACCAGATGGTTCCTACGGACAACCCTGCAGATGCAGATGTTATTTTGCTTAATACCTGTTCAATCAGAGAAAAAGCGCAGGAAAAAGTCTTCCACCAACTGGGGCGCTGGAAGAACCTAAAAAAAGATAATCCTGAATTATTAATTGGTGTTGGTGGCTGCGTTGCCAGCCAAGAGGGTGATGCTATAGCGAAAAGAGCGCCTTTTGTTGATGTTATATTTGGACCACAAACACTACACCGCTTGCCGGAAATGATGGAGACACGCAAAACAGATGGTACCGTGGTTGTGGATATTAGTTTTCCAGAAATTGAAAAGTTTGACCGCCTGCCCGAACCTGAAGCCGACGGTCCTAGTGCTTTTGTATCGATCATGGAGGGCTGCTCTAAATACTGCACATTTTGCGTTGTCCCCTATACTCGCGGCGAAGAAGTCAGTCGACCCATAGCAGATATCATTGCCGAAATCAGCTCCCTAGCTGAGCAAGGTGTTCGTGAAGTTAATCTTCTTGGTCAAAACGTCAATGCGTATCGTGGGGACATGCCGGATGGCACTATTTGTGACTTTGCAGAACTAATACCATTTGTCGCTAGTATTGAGGGTATTGATCGTATTCGGTACACCACATCTCATCCAGTGGAGTTCTCCGATGCGCTCATAGAAGTGTATAGCCGTGTTCCAGAATTAGTCAGCCACTTACACCTGCCAGTACAAAGTGGCTCTGATAGAGTTTTGATGGCTATGAAACGCGGACATACAGCTATTGAATATAAATCAAAAATTCGCCGCCTTAGACAACTTAGACCAAACATGAGTATCTCATCAGACTTCATTATTGGGTTTCCAAATGAATCTGAAGACGACTTCGCAGCTACCATGAAGTTAATTGAACAAATTGGTTTTGATACCTCTTTTAGCTTTATTTACAGTGCTCGCCCTGGCACTCCTGCAGCGGATCTTCCTGATAATATTTCGGAAGATACTAAAAAACAGCGGCTAAAAATATTACAGACTCGAATACTCCAACAAGCCGCTGACATCAGTCGCAAAATGGTAGGTACAACTCAAAATCTACTGGTCACTGGTGTCTCTAAAAAAGATCCTGGAGAGCTTCAGGGGCGCACTGAAAATAATCGTGTAGTTAACTTCCGAACATCTGATCATGACCTAATAGGCGAATTTGCTGAGGTTACTATTACCGAAGCGCTACCCAACTCATTGCGAGGCCAGCTGCTCTAGAGCAGGATAAGAAAAAGGTTTACGCTGATCCTAGGATCGGGCTATGCTAATGTCCAAAATTTCAACTTATAGGCGTTTAAACACCTCTTGAAACAACCCGCAAATCAGACTGCTGTCTGCGACCTAACCCTTGAGCCCAACGATGCTCAGCGACTCGCCTCTTTGAGAGGCCAATGTGATGATAACCTGCGTCTGATCGAAACCCGGCTAAATGTTGATATACGCTCGCGAGATAATTTTTTTGCAATCACCGGTGAGCCAAAGCATGCTGAGCATGCACTAAGTGTTTTGAAAAATTTGTATCAAGAGACCACAGAGTTTAGTGACATTACCCCTGAAGAGGTGCACTTGCATCTTCGTGAATTTGAGAGAACAATATCCATGACATCATCTCCAAACAATCAAGAAACTATTAGTGAGCTAGATAACTTCTCAGTAATACGAACGAAAAAAGGTAACATTAAACCTCGCGGCCTGAATCAGCAACGTTACGTTAGATCAATACAAACTCATGATATCAACTTTGGCATTGGCCCTGCTGGTACTGGTAAAACCTATTTGGCAGTAGCCTGTGCAGTGGAAGCCCTATTACGAGATGAAGTTGAGCGGATTCTTTTAGTGCGTCCGGCTGTTGAAGCTGGGGAGCGGTTGGGATTTTTACCTGGCGACCTTGCCCAAAAAGTAGATCCCTACTTACGACCCTTGTACGACGCGCTACATGAAATGCTAGGATTTGAGACAGTAGCAAAACTTCAAGAACGCAATATCATTGAAATTGCACCTTTAGCTTATATGCGAGGAAGAACCCTTAATGGTGCCTACATTATCTTGGACGAAAGCCAAAACACAACCAGAGAACAAATGAAAATGTTTCTCACGCGGATTGGTTTTGGATCAACCGCAGTCATCACCGGCGATATGTCACAAATTGACTTACCCAAGGGAACAAATTCAGGCTTGATTCATGCAGGTGAAGTGTTAAAAAGTGTAGGGGATATCAGTTTCACCTATTTTGAATCCCGCGATGTTGTGCGTCACCCAATTGTACAGAGCATTGTGGATGCCTATGATGTCTTTGAAAAAGATAACTAGTTAGACTCTGCATGACCATCGATATTGATATTCAGCGAATCTGTCCATCGTCAGATTCGCCCAGTGATACTGACATCCACTTATGGGTGCAAGCTGCACTTGGCCAAAGAGAAGACTGTACCGAGCTCAGTATAAGAATTGTCAGCAAATCTGAGATCGCGGCACTTAATCACCAATATCGAGGAAACCAGGGCGCAACCAATGTTCTATCTTTTCCGTTTGATGCTGTAGTACCAGTGCCATTGCCACTACTTGGTGATTTGGTGATCTGCGCGTCAGTGGTATCCGAAGAAGCCTCACAACAAGGCAAAATGCCCCAGGCGCACTGGGCACATATGGTAATCCATGGTGTATTGCATTTATTAGGTTATGATCATGTCAAGGATGAGCAAGCACAAATAATGGAGCAATTAGAAACAGATATTTTGTTGAGTCTAGGCTATCCTGCGCCTTATACTGAAACACACGAGTAAAATTGAGCACGTAATGAACGACGACACCGGCGGATCAAAAATATCCGATACTTCTTGGCTAAAACAATTAGCGAGACTTTTTTCACCAAGCCCTTCCAATAGCGATGAGGTTGCCGACATGCTGCGAAGTGCTGAAAATGAGTCTATTATTGACGCTGATGCTCTTCAAATAATGGAGGGAGCCCTGAAGGTTTCTGATCTTCAAGCGCGTGAGATCATGATTCCTAGATCGCAGATGAAACTAATAGAATCAGATTCATCTCTAGAAGATATTCTTAAAGTAGTTATTCAGTCTCAACATTCTCGGTTCCCAGTTGTCGGTGAATCATCTGATGACATTCAAGGCATTTTGCTTGCCAAAGAACTGTTACCTCTCGTATTGGACGGCAAAGAATCTTTTAATTTGAAAGCTATGCTACGCCCAGCAAATATTATTCCTGAAAGCAAACGAATCAATGTTTTGCTCCAAGAATTTCGAGAACAGAGATACCATATGGCTATAGTAATAGACGAATATGGTGGCGTTTCAGGTCTTCTAACTATTGAAGATGTTTTGGAAGAAATTGTTGGTGAAATTGAAGATGAAACAGATGCTCACGAACCTGAGCAAATTCGTAAAATTGATGATAATTGCTATGCGGTAGACGCAATTACTGAAATTGCAGATTTTAACGAGTATTTTGATGTCGGATTCTCAGATGACGAGTTTGATACGGTCGCCGGTCTAATTATTGATGAACTTGGACATCTCCCTAAAGTCTCGGAAAAAGTGACTATCAATCAATTTAATTTCACTGTAATTGCTGGCGATAGTCGCAAAATCACCCAATTAGAGGTGACTAAAAGTGAGTCATGACAGACCGTAGCCAGTCCATTCAGTACCTTTTACTGTTTATTGCAGGCACTCTTTTCCCCCTAGGGTTGGCTCCCTTCATGTTTTGGCCTTTAGTTACACTAAGTATGGCTATGTTGTTTAGCTCCCTAACAGCTCTGACGGTTAAAAAAGCCTTCTTAAACACCCTGGCTTACGGATTTGGTATTTATATTGCCGGTGCAAGCTGGTTGTATGTGAGCATTCATGAATATGGCTTTATCCCAGCTCCTTTAGCCATGCTGGCTACAATATTATTTTGTCTATTTTTAGCCAGTGTTTTTGCAATACCCTTCGCACTAGCCGCTTTTATGCCAAACAACCAACAGTCATTATTATTCGGATTGCCTGCAATTTGGGTTATTAGTGAGTGGATGAGAACATGGGTGTTAACTGGTTTTCCCTGGCTTTTTGCAGGTTATAGCCACACCGAGACTTGGCTCAATGGCTGGGCTCCTATTGGTGGTGTCCTCTGGTTAAGTTTTATTTCTGCTGTGCTTGCAATGCTGCTAACCAATTTTGCGCGCAGCGATAACAGACAATCACAGATTGGTCGTTTTATTCTTACTTTGTTCGTTATTTTTGGCTCGGGCTGGATGCTGCAGCAGCTAGAGTGGACTAAAGACCATGACAAATCTATAACAGTTGCTCTAGTTCAGCCGAATATTTCACAAAAAGAAAAGTGGTCACCTTCACGACAGGCCAACATACTGAAACAATTGACTGATCAAACCAAACCCGTTTGGGGTCGAGATCTAATTGTTTGGCCAGAAGCTGCTATACCTACCATAGAACAGCGTATTCCAACATTTATGGCCGACCTACAAACCATGGCTAAAGACCAGAACTCCACTGTTTTAACTGGCATCATACGTTATGATGATAACAACAAGTCGTACCACAACTCACTTATAGCCGTAAATGAAAATCAACAAAACTATGATAAAACACGCCTGGTACCGTTTGGGGAATATGTTCCACTAGAAAACCTGTTACGTGGACTCATCAGATTCTTTGATTTACCCATGTCTTCCCTATCACTTGGAGATGCACAACAGAATCCATTTGTGATCAAAGAGCAGACTATTGCACCCTCTATTTGCTATGAAGTGGTCTATCCAGATCTTATAGCGCGTAACAGCAGTGTAGCATCGGTTCTTTTGACCGTGAGCAATGACACATGGTTCGGCAGTAGTCTTGGACCGCTGCAACATATGCAGATGGCTCAGATGCGTGCTATTGAAAACGCTAAACCGATGATTCGTGCGACAAATAACGGAATTTCAGGCTTGATAGACCATCGGGGTAATATATATGAGCGTGCGCAAAAAAATACCAGCACAGTATTGAGCGGCAAAATACAACCGCGTGTGGGTAGAACGCTCTTTTCATACACAGGATCATTACCTATCGTTATGCTAGCATTACTGATAGGTTTATTTTTAATATTAAAACGAAAACTAATATCTTAAAGGGCTCGATTATGACATTAAATCAAACGTTAATTTCACTTTTTGGTTGTTTCGCCATCTCGCTAACGGTTAGTGCACTTGAGATCGGAGACACTGCTCCAGACTTTAAGCTGCAGGCTACTGATGGCAAAACTTACACACTAAACCAATTTCATGACAAAGAAGCGGTGGTGATTGCTTGGTACCCAAAAGCGTTTACCAGCGGATGTACTATTGAGTGTAAATCTCTTGCGCAAAATGGTCATCTTTTAAAAGGTATTGAAGTTGCTTACTTTATGGCCAGTGTTGACCCCCTAGAAACTAATCAAAAGTTCGCTGAAGAGAATGATGCAGACTTCCCTTTACTTAGCGACCCATCAACTGAGGTAGCCAAAGCCTATGACGTACTAGCCTTTTATGGCGTCCCCAAGCGTCATACTGTCTACATTGGGAAGGATGGCAAAGTATTGTTTGTCGACAAACAAATCAATGCTGCAACCTCAGCTGAAGACATAGCCGCTAAGCTTCTTGAGCTGGGCATTCCAAGCCGTCAAACATCATAGGTACTGTCTGTTAAGGTGTTTGTAGGCCATAAGGGATAGCCTTACCGGCTGTCTCTTATGTTGGACTGTTAGACTGCTCAACATTACCCTATAATTGGCACTGCCCTTCAACTTTATAAGCAGTGAATCTTAATGACCTTTGATGATGATTATCAACCCGCTCAATTGGAGCAGGACGCACAACAATTTTGGCAGGATAAAAAAACTTTTGAGGTCACCGAAGACCCCTCCAAAGAAAAATTCTATTGTCTAGCAATGTTTCCTTATCCCAGTGGAAAACTGCACATGGGACATGTCAGAAACTATACCATCACTGATGTCATCGCACGTTATCAACGAATGCAAGGTAAAAATGTATTACACCCTATGGGTTGGGATGCCTTTGGGTTACCCGCAGAAAATGCTGCGATCCAAAACAATACAGCACCTGCAAAATGGACTCATGAGAATATTGCTTATATGAAGGCCCAGCTTAGAAGCCTAGGCTTTGGCATCGATTGGTCTCGAGAACTAGCCACCTGCGAGCCAAACTATTACAAGTGGGAACAATGGTTTTTTACAAAACTGTATGAAAAAGGCATGGTCTACAAAAAAACAAGCGCGGTGAATTGGTGTCCACATGACGAAACTGTGCTAGCTAACGAACAGGTCATAGATGGCTGCTGCTGGCGTTGTGATACTAAAGTTGAGCGTAAAGAAATACCTCAATGGTTCATTCGTATTACTGATTATGCAGAACAACTGCTTGATGACCTAGAGACCCTAGAACATTGGCCTGAACAAGTAAAAACTATGCAGCGCAACTGGATTGGTAAAAGCCGCGGTGTCAATGTGCTATTTGATTTAACGCAGCCCTCTGGGGAATATAGTAGTTTTGATGTTTATACCACAAGACCTGACACGCTAATGGGCGTGACCTATCTAACATTAGCTACACAACATCCGATCGCACTCCTAGTGGCTAAAAGCAATCCTATATTGGCAGAGTTTATTCAAAAATGTCAGTTACAACAGGTGTCTGAGGCTGAAATGGCCACCATGGAGAAGCGCGGCATGGATACCGGCATTACTGCAATACACCCTCTTACTGGCGATACAGTGCCCGTATGGGTGGGCAATTATGTATTGATGGATTATGGCTCAGGCGCAGTGATGGCAGTTCCCGGTCATGACCAACGAGACTATGAGTTTGCCAAGAAATATAATCTTACCATTACTCAAGTTGTGGCACCGCCTGATAATCAAGAATGCTCAATTGAACAAGAAGCTTATACTGAAAAAGGGCAGCTTATTCATTCAGGCAAATACAATGGTATGTCCTTTGAACAAGCGTTTGATGCTATTTCGAAAGATCTAGAAATCACCGGCCATGGCTCTGTTGCCACCAACTATAGACTCAGAGACTGGGGAGTTAGCCGTCAAAGATATTGGGGGACGCCTATCCCTATGTACAACCTAGCCAATGGAGGAGAAATACCTGTTCCGTTGAACAAATTACCTATACTACTGCCGATCGACGTAGAAATGGATGGTATTCAGTCACCGATAAAAGCTGACAAAGAGTGGTGTAAAGCCGACTACAATGGCCAGGCAGTTGAGCAAGAAACAGACACTTTTGATACTTTTATGGAGTCTTCTTGGTATCACGCACGATTCACCTGCTCTGATCTAGATAGTGCTATGCTAGACCCTGAACGTGCAGATTATTGGCTTCCGGTAGATCAGTATGTAGGCGGTATTGAGCACGCTATTTTGCATTTACTCTACGCTAGGTTTTATCATAAATTACTTCGCGATGAAGGACTTGTTAGTAGCAGTGAGCCCTTTAAAAGTTTACTTTGCCAAGGTATGGTCTTAGCAGAGTCGTTTTACCTAGAGGAAGGGGGAAGAAAGAAGTGGATTGCACCTAGCGAGATAACTGTAGAGCGAGATGACAAAGGCAGAACTGTCAGTGCGATACAAACAAGCACTGGTAGAGTAGTTTCTAGTGGCGGCACCACCAAAATGTCTAAATCGAAAAATAACGGTATTGACCCCCAAACTACTATCGATAAATATGGTGCTGATACTGTCCGTCTATTTACCATGTTCGCAGCGCCGCCGGAACAAACACTAGAGTGGAGTGATGAGGGCGTTGCTGGAGCACATCGATTTTTGCGCAAATTATGGAAAATGGTTAGTGAACATCTAAAGAATAGAGAGAGAGTGCCTTTAAACACCAAAGCACTGGACGACCAACAAAAGGCCTTGCGTCGAAAAACCCATGAAACTATTCGTAAAGTCAGCGATGATTATGGTCGTCGAAACACGTTTAATACTGCTATTGCTGCGGTCATGGAACTGCTTAATGAAATTGGTAAGCACAATGATGACAGCCCTCAAAGTATTGCCGTACGTCACGAAGCATTTACCAACGCAATTTTACTTTTGGCGCCGATTGCTCCGCATATTTGTCACCATTTATGGTTTACTCTAGGGCATAAAAACCCTATTACAGATGCGCAGTGGCCAGTACTAGATGAATCTGCACTGGTGCGCAGCAGTATTACCCTGGTTCTTCAGGTCAATGGTAAGGTAAGGGGTAAGATGGACGTCGCTGCAGATATTTCTCAGCAGGATGCTCAAACAGCGGCCTTAGCCGATGCTAACGTGCAACGTTTTTTGGAAGGTAATACCATTCGTAAAATAATCGTTGTGCCAGGCAGATTAATTAATATTGTTGCTAACTGAGAAAATATTGATGCTACAAAAATCATTACTTGTTGCCATTACACTTCTTGTTTCAGCTTGCGGTTGGCAATTGCGTGATCATCAATTACTGCACCCTTCAATTGACGCAGTTTACTTTGTGTCAACCGAGGCCAATACTGCTCTTATTGGTGATTTAAAAAGAGCACTTGACAGCTATGGCGTGCGCTTTGTTGATACGCAATCTGATGCAAGTTACTCTGTCTCTATTGTCGCTGTACGGGAAAATATACGTACTGTCAGTATCAACTCCAGTGGCCGTGTTGCAGAATATCAGCTCAATGAAGACGTGGACTTCTATATCCGCAACATCCAAACTGATAATGTGTATCCTGTAGCAACAGCCTCCTCAGAACGGGTATATGAATTTAGAGAAGAAGATATACTTTCTTCTGACAATGAGGAAAAACGGATTCGCTATGAAATGCGCAAAGACATTGTTGCACAGGTTCTTGCCCAACTTGGCTCTGTAAAAACTAGCAATCCCAACCCAGATCAATAGCTTTTATACCTCATGAAGATAAGACCGGAACAGCTCAAAAATAATCTTTCGCATAAACTTTCACCTGCCTATTTAATCAGTGGTGACGAACCACTTCTAGCCCAAGAGTCGGCAGATGCCGTTCGAGCAAAAGCTAAAGAGTCCGGTTTCAATGGCCGAGAGGTTTTTTATAGCGATGGAAACTTTGATTGGGCACAGTTATACAATGAGGCTAATGCTCTATCTTTGTTTGCCGAAAAAAAAATTATAGAGATCAGAATTACTAATGGCAAACCAGGAGACAAAGGCAGCAAGGCTATTTGTGAACTTTGCAATCATCAAAATGCTGATAACCTCATTTTAGTGATCGCACCTAAACTTGAGAAAGGCGCGCAAAACAGCAAATGGGTCAAAGCGCTTGAATCTGCTGGGGTGCATATCCAAGTCTGGCCCGTGAGTAGTGATCAGCTTCCAAAATGGATTAAACAGCGACTAGATCAGTCAAATATCAAAGCCAACAAAGAGGCAGTAGAGATTTTAGCTGATCGCGTTGAAGGTAACTTGCTTGCTGCTGTTCAAGAAATTGAGAAATTAAAGCTACTCGCTATTGATGGTAGTATTGACGCTAACACCATGTCATCTGTAGTAGCAGATAGCGCCAGATATAACCTGTTTGAATTTGTCGACAAAGTGCTAGCGGGTGATGCGCAGACAGCGGCAAGGTCTCTGCGCGGCTTGCGTAGCGAAGGTACTGATGCGATTCCTGTTCTATGGGCAATTACTCGAGACTTACGGATTTTACTCAAAACTAGTGAGAAAATAGCTGACGGGGAGTCAAGGGATTGGGCCTTAAAGAATTCAGGCGTCTGGGAAAAGCGGCTACCCTTATTTCGACACGCTATACAAAGGTGTAGCGCCGCTCATCTACGAATGCTTTTACATCAAGCAGGGGCTATCGATAGAGGCATTAAAGGCATGCGAAAAGCCGATGTATGGGATGAAATGACAACGCTGGTATTATCCCTTGCAGGGAGTCAAACTCTCAAACCGAGTAATATTAAATTGCTCATAGAGCATTAACACATACCTCTAACCGAGCCAAAAATAAACCACACAACTAATTACCGCAGCGCCTATTAGATTTAAACTAAAGCCTTCTTTAACCATCTGTTCAACGCGGATTCGCCCAGTGCCAAATACAATCGCATTAGGCGCAGTTGCGACAGGTAGCATAAAAGCACAACTGGCTGACAAAGCTGCTGGCAACATTAATAATGCTGGATCGAAACCTGCCCCCAAAGACGCCGCAGCAAGGATGGGCATCAGCAAAGCTGTTGTTGCTGTATTACTAGTGATTTCAGTGAGAAAAGTCACCGACAATGCGACAACAGAAATCAGAACAATAATTGACAGGCGTGTCACCCCCGACATCGCATCACCAATAGCGGCGCTAATACCATTAACGGCAAACGCTTTGGCAATCGCGATGCCCCCAGCAAATAACAAGAGCACACCCCAATGAATATTTGATGCTGATTCCCAATCAAGTAATTTACCGCCCTTGCCATTAGACACAAGAAACATCAATATTACGCCAGTCAATGCAACCGCTGCGTAATTCGCAGAGGGAACTCCAAACCAAGTCGTCCATCCACCAAAGGGTTCGCGTAAAGTAATCCACCCCAAAGCAGTTAAACCAAATACTAATAGGACTCTAATTTCTTCAGTCCGCCACTGCCCAACAGCGGGTATATTAACTGCCTCAGTGCTATTCATATTACGAGTTAACCAGAAACCTGCCATAGGCACTAACATAATCACAACAGGCAGTGCCCAGACCATCCACTGACTAAAGCTGGGCATAGTTCCGGTAGCTTCTGCATAAACCTTCAGAAAAATAACATTGGGCGGGGAACCTATTGGTGTTCCTAATCCACCAATACTCGCGGCATAGGCAATTCCTAAGAATAAAGGTACAGCTAATGTGGCGCTTTCCTCAGAATTTTTAACGCTATCTAATACTGCATAGGCCACGGGTAAAAGCATTAGTGTTGTTGCCGTATTGGATACCCACATACTAAGGACTGCTGAGGCAACCATGAAACCGAACACTAATTTTCGTAAGCTATCGCCCCCAAAAAGGTTCACCATACCTATAGCAATACGTTGATGGGCGCCACTTTTCTCCATAGCTTTAGACAACATGGCTCCGCCCATCAATAAAATAATCAGAGGATCGCCATAAGCCTGTGCCACCTGTTTCCCGTCAAGAATACCCACTAAAGGCATAACCCCTAATGGAATCATAGATGTTGCCGGGATAGGTATAGGCTCAAAGATCCACCAAAGAGCGCATACTGCAGTTAGTCCAGCGGTTATAGCTCCCGGAAATGCCCAGTCGTAGCTCATCATAGCCGCACTAATAAAAGCCCCAATACAGGGAGCTATCCAGAGCATTTGACGTTTAAAAGAGTGATTCAAAAAAATAGGCTCCATTAGAATATAGAAAGAATCATAATAAAATTCCGAAAGCTACCATCCAGCAACTCTATATAAGATGACCTGATGTGCAAAAAAGTTAATTACCGCGCCAAAAAAACCACAAAGCTACCGTTAAAACGCCTGCAATATTAGCAATTAAATCATAAATATCACCCAATCGGTGGCTAGTCAGTGACTGGGCAAATTCCACCAAAAGTCCGAAAATCGCTATAGCTAGTCCTATTTGTAAAAATGAGTACTGGCGACCAAAAGATTTAATGGCAAAATAGCACAGCACTGCATAGGCAATAAAGTGGTGTAACTTGTCTTGCCAACTAAATACGCTAAGCTGAGACGCCGATAGAGGTAACAAAGACAGCACAACAGTCGCCAAAAGTGCACTCCAAAATAAGTATTTATAAACTATTTTAGTAACCATTTAGTCGCTCGTTAATAAAAAACTTTAAGGCGTTATATCGGTCTATAGTACCTATATCAAACCAATCACCAGTATGTAAAAAACCGCTCACTCGTCCCGCTAAAATAGCAGGTTTTAGGAGGTTTCTTAAGGGATAAGCAAATGTCTCTTGAGGATACAAAGAAAATAGTCTAGGCGATAGGATACTAACGCCACTAAAGGTTAGACGAGGCTGCGCAAAACCTATCTGATCTCCTTCAAGTGAAAAATCCCCCCTGTCATTATGCGACGGATTTTTCACCATAACCAAATGAGCAATTTTTGTTATGTCTTTATAGTTTTCTATCACATCAACAACATTAATATCGCTCCAAATATCTGCATTAATTACTACAAAGGGGCTCTCTCCCAGCAATGGTAGAGCCTTTAAGATACCGCCGCCAGTCTCTAGCGGCTGGTCTTCTCTTGACCACATAATTTTGATACCAAAATTACTGCCATCACCAAAGTAATACTCTATTTTTTCAGCTAACCAGGATACATTCACAACAACCTCGGTGATACCTGATCGGACAAGTGATTCAATATGCCACTGCAGAAGAGGCTTACCCCCAACAACCAACAAAGGCTTTGGAATCTGATCAGTAAGAGGGCGTAACCGGGCACCGAACCCGGCTGCTAAGATCATTGCCTTCATGACATCCTACTCCTTAAACTTTATCTGCCAAACCACGTTTGCTGCCTAACCTTAGGCATTATGTTAGCTTCAAACCAGTGACTAAACTTAGCTATCTGAGGGTAATGCGCCGCAGTTTCTGCGACATATCCAATCACTAAGGGTAAATCTTTTAAATAAGCAGGTTTTTCATCTCGCAAAGCTAATCTTGCGAAAATACCCAACACTTTTATATGCCTCTGAAGCCCCATAAGGTCAAACCAACCCAAAAAAGCCTTGCTGTCCATATCACTGAGTAGCCCAGCATCGGTCAGCTGTTTTTTATAATTGGCGACCCTAGAAATAACGATATGTCTGGGCCAAGATATATAACAGTCTTTAAGCAGAGAAACTAAATCATAAGTTATTGGGCCAATCACTGCGTCTTGAAAATCGATTATGCCTAACTGGTCATTAGACAAGACCATTAAGTTTCGCGAATGGTAATCTCGGTGAACCAAAACTTGAGGCTGACACAACGCGGTGTTCACTAGATGTGAACGCAACTCTTCAAGCATGCTAATGTCAACAGCCTCTATCTGCAATCCTAGTAATCGACCAACAAACCACTTAGCGAATAGATCAAACTCTTGGCTCAGGGCTTGATCATCATAAACTTGAAAAATACCACTACCTTTATCTGCTTTTTGAAGCGAAAGTAATAGTTCCTCTGCTTGATTATAACGAAAATCAATACTTTTTAGACTTAGTGCTGAATGTAAATGACGGTCACCAAAATCCTCGAGCAATAAAAAACCCTGGGCATAATCTACCGCATAAATTCGGGGCCTTATGATATCCATAGCTTTTAGTGCTAAAGAAATATCAACATAAGCACTATTATTTTCTTTATCTGGTGGCGAATTAACCGCAATGAGCGCTGGTGAAGTGTTCAGCCTAAAATACTGCCGAAACCCCGCATCACCCGTCAAAGGATCCAGTTCTAACTCGCCTAAAATCTTTGTACTCTTGGGTAAATATTCTACAACCCAATCAACAAACTTCAGCTTATCCAAGACTATAATATCCCTGTAAAAATGAATATGGATTCGGAGTAATCTGACATTTCAGACTCCTACGTTAAAAAACGCTAATTTTAGCTGATTTTATTCAATTCAGCGCGCTACCAGTTCAATATATCAGGTAAAATAGTGGTTGTTGTGTAATCTTATAATCATAGGTGGTCAGGTCAACAAAACAATATATGTTTATTCAGGTATTTAGTTTTTTGTTTATTGCCATAACTGTGCAGCTCAGCTTAGCTGAGATCGCTTGGGCCTCGGAAAAGACCCTCCCTACAACAGATCATGCCAAACTCAGCACTACGCCTGCAGCAGAAACCTACGACTGGGTCCATTTTAATGATATGACCAATAAGCAAAAAGACCGAATGAATGGGACTTCGTGCGGCGCCTACATTGACCCGAGTGAGGATAATAAAAATATAACGCTACAACTAGAAAGCGCACCCCTAAGTATTAATGCTGACGCCACAGGACCCGTCTCATCAGACAGAAGCGTCACTTTACGAGGAGATGTTCAAATATCCCAAGGGAACCGCTTGCTAAAAAGTGATAGGGCTGAAATTAACCACCAAACACACAGAGTGCGTTTAGAGGGCAATGTAGTATTTCGTGAACCAGGTTTATTACTGATTGGAGATACTGCTGATATTGATACGGCGAACCATAATCTAACCATTAAAGAGGCAACCTACGTAATTCATGATGCAGCCGCTAGAGGCACAGCAAAAACACTGTATCGTTCAGATGAAGGCGATATAACTATTGACCAAGCTTCCTACTCCACCTGTGAGCCGGGCTCATCTGGGTGGAAATTGATAACTAAACAGATTAACATCAATCAAGAAACTGGTTGGGCAACGGTAAAAAATGCCACGTTTGAGGTAAAAGATATACCTATCTTTTACTTCCCCTATATAAAATTTCCTATCGACAATCGGCGTTCGTCAGGACTATTAATTCCAGATATTAACGTCAACCAAGAGAATGGTTTAGATATCAGCCAGCCTATTTATTGGAATATTGCTGAGAACTACGACGCTACAATTTCTCCTCGCTATATTCAACACCGCGGATTTGGACTAGAGGCAGCTTTTCGCTACCTCAATCGCTGGTCGGAGAGTAAAATCTCGGGCGCCTTTTTAGGAAATGACAAAGGTGGTAATAACGTTGAAGATTTCAACTCTGTAACCAATCGCTATTCTTACCAAGGCAAAAATCGTTATAAATTTAATCTTAGCCACCAAGGTGGTTTTGACCGTAACTGGTCGACATTTATTAACTACAACAGAGTCAGTGATTTAGATTATATCCGCGACCTTGGCGATATGGCCATAGAACAAACCAGTAAAACACATTTGAAACAATATGCTGAGATCGGCTACACCACCGATCATTGGACTTACCAAGTAGCCAGTCAAGATTACCAAGTTATTACACAAGGCTTGTTGGACCAATACTCAGTGTTGCCGAAAATTTCCATTGATGGACATTATCGCCTCAGCAATAATTTTATCATCGATATGCAACATCAATACGCCGTATTCAGACACAGAGATGAAACCAAAGTCGAAGGTAACAGAAGATCCATTAACTATGGATTAGCATGGAATAAACGATGGAATTGGGGATATGTTAAACCCAAAGTAGATCTTAAGCATTTGTCTTATGATTTAAATAAGAACAATTCAGCTGGATTTATGGCAGATAGTAACCCCAGTATAAGCTTACCTGTCTATTCTTTGGATGCAGGTGCTTTTTTTGAACGTGATCTGGTAAATAATACTCAATTAAAACAGACTCTTGAACCTCGATTATTTTATCTTCACTCTACCTACAGAGATCAATCCGCACTGCCTGACTTTGATACGCGTGCCTACACACCGTCCTATAATCTGCTATTTAGAGATACACGATTTATGGGCGGAGATAGAATTGCTGATGATCAACGAGTAACCCTAGGCCTGACTACACGCTTGCTCGACAAATCCTCTGGGCAAGAGAAGTTACGTGTCAGTATTGCGCAGTCGTTTTACTTCAGAGATCGGCTTATAGTATTAGATACTGCGCCTGAATCCTTAGAGCTAGAACTATTAAAAAGAGATCAATCCCAAATAGCCATGGAGATAGTGGCTAGAGTTAACAAAAAATGGCATATTGCTAGTGATATTGTATACCGCGAAGCGAGTAATCTAATTGAAAAGACAAGCTTAACTGCGCGTTATAATGATCGAAATAAGCGACTTTTAAACTTCACTTACCGATATACTAGGAGAGCCGCTCGCCAGTATGACGGCCAACTGGTGGAGCAAAGTATCAGTCAAAGTAATATTTCGGCGTTTCTCCCGATCTCTGATGATTTTAATCTTGTAGGCCGTTGGAATCATGACTTTACCAATGATAGGGAACTTGAGGTGTTTGCCGGGTTCGAATATAACAACTGTTGCTGGCGAGCCTCTCTAGTAGCGTTTCGCTCGCTTAGAAGAGATGATCAATTGCTCTTCCCAGAAAAAGAGCTGAATGCTAGAAATGGCTTTGCATTCAAAATAGAATTTAAAGGTTTAGGCGGCAACGGTGGCCGTGTAGACACAATGTTAAATAACGGTATTTTTGGCTATGAACATAATGACAATTTTTAAACCATTTCTTGCTAGTTCACTATTCGCGACACTCACTTTAATGATGTCGTTGCAAGCAATTGCTCAGATTCAAGTATTGGACAAGATTGTTGCTATTGTTGATGACGATGTCGTACTGCAAAGTGAACTGGATCAACGAACAAAAACCATTATGGCTCAGCTACAACAATCTGAAACCCAAGCACCACCTGAAAATATTCTTCAAAAACAAATTCTGGAACGCCTAATTTCCGAGCGACTGCAGTTGACCATGGGTTACGACTCTGGAGTCAGAATATCAGATGAAGAGCTCAATGACGCGATAGCGCGGATTGCTTCTAGCAACCAAGTGACCATCGAACAATATCTCCAACAGCTAACCATGCAGGGCGCTAGCATTAGCGGTTTGAAAGAAGAAATACGCAATGAACTGACCATTATGCGAGTCCAGCAGGGTAGTGTTATGCGAAGAATCCGTATAAGTGAGCAAGAACTTGATAATTTCCTTAACTCGGAGGAAGGTCGCTTTTTGACCTCTCCAGATGTCAATATCGGTCAAATCCTACTACCAATTCCCAGTGGCTCTGATCAAATATTTATTGATGATGTTATGGGCCGAGCACAACTCTTGCTCAATCAAACAGAACAAGGCGCTGATTTTAGAGCCTTAGCAATAGCTAACTCATCAGACCAATCAGCCCTTCAAGGCGGAGACTTAGGTTGGCGTAAAATGGCGCAACTACCAGGTGTATTTATTGAAGCTGTAGAAGAATTAGAACCCGATGCAGTCTCACAGCCTATTCGTAGTGCGGCAGGCCTCCATTTAATTAAATTGTATGAGCGACGCGGTGGAGAAAAGCAATTGATCGAACAGCATTTTGCTCGCCACATGCTAATTAAACCCAATCAAATTCGAGATCAAGAAGCAACGGTTGGTCAACTCGATGAACTGCGTCAGAGAGTGTTAGATGGCGAAGACTTTGCCGCTTTGGCAAAAGAATTTTCTGAAGATCCAGGCTCTGCTCTTAACGGCGGCGAACTCGGATGGTCAACGCCCGGCATGTTTGTGCCTGAATTCGAGCAAGTGATGGGCAGCAGTGTAATCAACGCTATCAGCAAACCTTTCCAATCTCAATTTGGTTGGCATATTTTGCAGGTTACCGAGCGTCGTCAGCAAGACTTTAGCAATGAAATAATGAAAAACCGAGCAGAAAATATGCTTAGACAACGAAAATATGAAGAAGAACTACAGGTTTGGCAGCAAGAAATTCGAGATGAAGCCTTTATTGAAATAAAGGTGTCTCCGGCATCATGACGTTAAACTTGGCAGTGACGCCTGGAGAGCCTGCAGGTATTGGGCCTGATATACTAATAAAAATTGCACAACAAAAGCACAATCATCAGCTTATTGCCTTCGCTGACCCAGATATGCTTTTACAACGCGCAAAACTTTTGGGGTTACCGCTAAAATTAATTGAGGCGAGTGATTCTTTTGTAACGTCTATACCTAGCCAACTAGCTATCCAGCCAATAGCCATTAAGCAATTGGCAAAACCTGGTTCTCTTAACCCAGAAAATGCACCCTATGTCCTAAACTGTCTAGATGCCGCTATTCAAGCCTGCCAGTCCAAACAATGCCACGGCATGGTTACAGGTCCGATACAAAAATCAGTTATTAATGATTCTGGAATTCCCTTCAGTGGTCACACTGAATATTTGGCCAATAAAACAGCTACTGAGAACGTGGTTATGATGTTGGCAACAGAACACCTTAGAGTAGCTTTAGTTACAACACATATACCCTTGAAAGACGTCTCTCAGGCCATTACTGAAGAACTGTTAGAGACTGTAATCAAAATACTCCATAACGATTTGGAGGCTAAATTTGGCGTTGAAAATCCGACTATTTTAATCAGCGGACTCAATCCCCACGCCGGTGAAGCAGGCCATTTAGGATATGAAGAGATAGACGTAATTACGCCTGTAATCGAAAAGCTACGGCAATGCGGTTTAGGATTACTCGGTCCATTGCCTGCAGATACTCTATTCACTGAAAAATACCTAAAAAATGCTGACGCGGTGTTAGCTATGTATCATGACCAGGGGCTACCTGTTCTCAAATATCAAGGATTTGGCTCTGCGGCAAATATTACGCTAGGACTCCCTATAATACGAACATCTGTAGATCATGGTACTGCACTAGATCTTGCAGGTACCGGTCAGTGTAATACCGGCAGTCTTGATACGGCGATAAAAATGGCGATAAAAATGGCTCATACCGTATGAAAACAATACACAAAGCAAGAAAACGATTCGGTCAGAACTTTTTAATTGATCAGCAAATTATCGGCCAAATTGTTTCCGCAATAGGCGCTATTCCAAAGGATAACCTTATTGAAATAGGGCCAGGTCAGGCCGCGATTACAGAACATTTGGTAAAAACCTGCCCAAATATGGCTGTGCTCGAGTTAGATCGTGACTTAGTCCGTTTCCTCACCACTAAATTTGCTCACATACCGACCTTCAATATATATAGCGGCGATGCGCTGAGTACTGATTTTTCACAGTTCTACGATGGTCGAAAATTACGTTTAGTAGGTAATCTTCCCTATAATATTTCCACACCATTATTATTCCATTTACTCACAATCGGCCAGCTTATACATGATATGCACTTTATGCTGCAACGAGAAGTCGTTGATAGGCTTAGTGCGGCGCCGGGAAACAAAAACTATGGTCGACTGTCAGTAATGATTCAGTACCACTGTCGCGTAATGCCCCTCATTCCAGTGCCTCCAGAATCATTTTCCCCAGCACCAAAGGTGCAGTCAGCAGTGGTTCGATTAAAACCATATTCAGTTAAACCGATCACTGCAAGAAACGAGCAAGCACTCAGTCAGCTGGTCAATCTATGCTTTCAGCAGAGACGGAAAACGTTACGTAATTGTTTAAAATCATACGGGGACAGCGTTGCCGCAGTTGATGGTCTTATTGATCTCGGCTTACGCCCCGAACAGCTTTCTGTAAGTGATTTTGTAACCATCTCAAATGCTATTAATAATGCAGAAATATAGAGGAGACAAGACATTTCAACCATAATTGTCAAAGTGACCACTGAGTATTTAGATAGTCAGTCAAAGCCAGATGCAAATAAGTATGTCTTTGCTTATCATATAACCGTTGTGAATCAAGGTAACGGGCCAGCCACACTGATGACACGCCACTGGGTCATTACGGATGGAGACCAAGAGAAACAAGAAATCCATGGGGCTGGTGTGGTCGGACAAACGCCAACCATCCAAGCAGGGGAAGATTTCCAATACACCAGTGGTGTTGTGCTAGAAACACCCATTGGAACCATGGAAGGCTCATACCAAATGGTCGACCATTTGGGGATCCCCTTTGATACACCAATCAAGCCGTTTTTACTTTCCGCTAAGCACATGGTCCACTAAATGACCGATTATGTCGTAGGAGACGTTCAGGGCTGTCTAGAGCCGCTATTGAGATTATTAGATAAGATAAATTTCGATCCAACGTTTGACCGGCTTATTTCTGCTGGAGATTTAGTGAACCGTGGCCCACAATCACTGCAAACACTCCGATACTGTAAGGCACTAGGCTCTTCATTTACTATGGTCCTTGGTAACCATGACCTACATCTTTTAGCCGTGGCGAGGGGTGTCAAGGAACCTACACCCAAAGACACAATACATGACATTTTAAAAGCCCCGGATGCCAGGCAATTGATCCAATGGTTACAGCAGTACCCTCTATTGTTGCAGATCGGAAAATACACTATTGTCCATGCTGGTATACCTCCCCAGTGGACACTACAAGATGCTAGTAACTACTCGTCTGAAGTCCATGAGACACTGTGTTCTGAAAATGCAGATAGGTATTTTAAACATATGTACGGTAATCAACCTGATCTTTGGTCCGATGCTTTGAAGGGGGGTGAAAGACTGCGTGTTATCACCAATTATTTGACCCGTATGCGTTTTTGTACTGAAAAAGGGAATCTAGATCTAGATACAAAGAACACACTGATCGCACCTACCGGCCACCAACCATGGTTTGAGCACCTCAATCGGAAAACACTAAAAAACCATATTATTTTTGGCCATTGGGCCTCACTCGAAGGACGATATTGCGGTGATAGACTATTTCCCTTAGATACCGGGTGCGTGTGGGGAGGCCCACTAAGAGCTATAAACCTTGATACTGAAAGCTATACCGAAAGCATGTGAGCGGCATAAAAAGCAGATCCAACGTCAAATTTTAGATGTAAAAAAACCGGGCATTAACCCGGTTATTTCAACAACCATAGAATCGTTACTCTGCAACTAATTCCATAGCTTCTTCATCTTGTACCATTTCTCTACCAACCAATTCAACATAGGCCATAGGTGCTTTGTCACCAGTGCGATAACCACACTTAAGAATTCTTACGTAACCACCGGGACGCTCTTGATACCGAGGCCCTAAATCAGTGAACAACTTACCCACTGTAGCTTTATCGCGCAGGCGATCAAATGCAAGACGACGATTAGCCACGCTATCCTCTTTGGCTAAAGTGATGAACGGCTCAGCAAAGCTGCGCAATTCCTTCGCCTTGGGTAGGGTTGTCTTAATTAACTCATGCTCTACCAATGATGCCGTCATATTCCGGAACATTGCTCTTTTATGAGTACCTGTTTTATTCAGCTTGCGACCACTGTAGCGATGACGCATGATTCTAATCCTTAATTCGTTGCTTTCTCAGCAATAATTTTTAATATTTTCTAACCGAGTTCACGATCACTTTTTATACTAGCCGGAGGCCAGTTTTCTAAACGCATACCCAAAGATAATCCTCTAGAAGCAAGTACATCTTTGATTTCTGTTAACGATTTTTTACCTAAGTTGGGGGTTTTCAACAACTCAACCTCAGTGCGCTGAATTAAATCACCAATGTAATAGATACTTTCGGCTTTGAGACAGTTAGCAGAACGAACAGTTAGCTCCAAATCGTCGACCGGACGAAGAAGAATCGGATCAACTTCCTCTTCCTTCTCTTCAGGCTCAGCAGTCATTTCGCCTTGCAGATCTACAAACACAGCCATCTGCTGTTGGAGTATAGTTGCCGCTCGACGGATTGACTCCTCAGGATCAATTGTACCGTTAGTCTCTAATTCTAGAATTAACTTATCTAAATCGGTACGATTCTCAACACGAGCACTATCTACGCTGTATGAAACCTTAGAAATTGGACTAAAAGATGCATCCAACTGAAGACGGCCAATAGTTCTACTTTCTTCATCAGACACTCGAGCATCTGATGGCTGGTAACCCCGCCCACGTGTAACACGCAGTTGCATATTTAACGATTTATTACCCGAAATCGTAGCAATTACATGCTCAGGATTGACCACCTCAAGATGGTTATCACAAACAATATCAGCTGCAGTAACCACTGCTGGTCCCTGCACATTTAGCGAAACATTGGTCTCATCACGACCTTCCATGACCACTGCCACACCTTTCAGGTTTAACAGAATTTCCATGACATCCTCTTGGATGCCCTCAATTGTGCTGTATTCATGTTCAACACCATCGATCTCTACTTCAACAATCGCACAGCCAGTCATGGAAGAGAGCAATATACGACGCAAGGCGTTTCCTAATGTGTGACCAAACCCTCGCTCAAGGGGCTCCAACACCACCTTAGCATGTGTAGCGTCGTAGGAGGTTACATCGATATTTCGCGGTGTAAGCATTTCAGTAGCAGAATTTTGCATAATATTACCTGTAGGCGCTAACGGCGATTATTTAGAGTAAAGTTCAACAATCAAATTTTCGTTGATCTCTGATGGAAGATCAGATCGATCTGGGTTCCGAGTGTAGGTTCCCTCCATCTTATTAGAATCAACATTAATCCAATCCACCTCACCACGCTGAGCAGCGAGCTGCAATGCAGTCTGAACGCGGAGCTGAGATTTTGATTTTTCACGGAGACCAACAACATCGCCTTCCTGAATTTTGAAGGATGGAATATTAACCTTCTGTCCATTGACCAAAATCGCATTATGTGCAACTAACTGGCGTGATTCAGCTCGCGTAGAACCAAAACCCATACGATAAACAACATTGTCCAGACGAGACTCAAGAAGCGTTAACAGATTTTCACCTGTGTTACCCTTAATTCGCGCAGCGGCTTTATAATAGTTACTAAATTGTTTTTCCAATACGCCGTATATACGACGTACCTTTTGCTTCTCGCGCAACTGAACACCATAGTCTGACAGACGTCCACGACGCTGCCCATGTTGACCTGGCGCACTCTCTGCGCGACATTTTGATTCTAAAGGTCTAACGCCACTCTTAAGAAACAGATCCGTTCCTTCGCGACGCGATAGTTTACAAGTTGGTCCAAGATATCTAGCCATTATTGTTCTCTCTTACACGCGACGCTTTTTAGGAGGACGACAGCCGTTGTGAGGCACTGGCGTGACATCCGTGATATTAGTAATTTTGTAACCGGCATTGTTGAGAGCCCGCACTGCAGACTCACGACCCGGGCCAGGACCTTTGACTTCAACATCAAGATTCTTAAGGCCGTAATCTTTAGCCGCTTCGCCAGCCCGTTCAGCAGCAACCTGCGCTGCGAAAGGGGTACTTTTCCGCGAACCTCTGAAGCCTGAACCACCTGATGTTGCCCAAGAAAGAGTATTTCCCTGACGATCAGTGATAGTCACAATAGTATTATTGAACGATGCATAAATATGCGCTACGCCATCGATCACTGTCTTTTTGACTTTTTTACGAGTCGTTTTAGTTGCTGTCTTTGCCATTACAAACCGATCCTAATTATCGTTTAATCGGACGCTTGGGACCTTTTCGGGTACGCGCGTTCGTCTTCGTACGTTGACCACGCACTGGCAAACTACGTCGATGCCGAAGGCCTCTATAGCAACCTAAATCCATCAACCGTTTGATGTTCATGCTCGTTTCTCTACGAAGATCACCTTCAACTGAGTTCTGCCCTACGGCAGCACGCAGCTGATCAAGTTGACCTTCATCCAATGCAGAAATTTTAGTGTCTTCTGCAATGCCCACATCCGCACAAATTTTCTTCGCGGTTGGACGTCCGATACCAAACACATAAGTCAATGAAATGACGGTATGTTTGTTATCAGGAATGTTGACACCGGCAATACGGGCCATTCACATTACTCCACTTATACTAAGGGTTTAGTCAGTATTCCTACACCTTGCAGTAAGACTGCGAAAAGGCGCGGTAGAATACCGATAGATCTACCAAAAATCAACCAGATTATCCTTGCCGCTGCTTATGACGCGGTTCAACGCTACAAATAACACGAACCACACCTTTACGGCGAACAACCTTGCAATTCCGACATATCTTTTTAACCGATGCGCGTACTTTCACAGCATCACCTCTCTATCGACGGCCAACGTTTTTAAGGTTGGCCTTTTTCATCAGCGAATCATATTGCTGTGACATTAGATGTGACTGCACTTGAGCCATAAAATCCATTGTTACAACAACCGCAATTAATAGCGACGTACCACCCAAATAGAACGGCACATTAAAGTACACGTTCAAAAATTGTGGCATAAGACAAATCAGGGTGATGTAAACACCACCAATCAAAGTCAGTCGGGTAGTGACACTATCAATATATTTAGCCGTGTGCTCTCCAGGACGAATCCCGGGTAAATAAGCACCGCCTTTTTTCAGGTTATCAGCCACTTCACGCGGGTTATACATTAGCGCTGTATAGAAGAAGCTGAAGAAAATAATTAAGCTTGAAAATAAAATTATGTATAACGGCTGACCAGGCCCAATCAACAACGCCACGTCTTGCAGCCACTCGGGCGCGTTTACGCCTTGACCAAACCACGTGCTAATAGACGTTGGGAACAACAGTAAACTACTAGCGAAAATCGCTGGAATTACCCCAGCCATGTTCACTTTAAGCGGAAGATGAGAGGTCTGAGCATTGTATGCCTGACGACCCTGACGCTGCGCATAGTTAACGGTAAGGCGTCGTTGGCCGCGCTCTATAAAGACCACAAAATACACCACAGCAACCGCAATGATTAACACCACAATAAGCATGAGTGGATTTAAATCACCCTGCCGCGCCGACTCCAACGCCTGGCCGACTGCTCCGGGCATTCCAGCGACGATACCAGCAAAAATCAACATCGAAATCCCATTTCCTATGCCACGCTCTGTGATTTGCTCTCCTAACCACATCAGGAAAACAGCCCCAGCGATCAGAGATGAAATAGCAACCGCGTAAAACATTGCACTGACTTCGTAAGCTAACCCCTGAGAAGCAAAGCCAACCGCCATTGCAGTACCCTGAACAGCCGCCAAAGCAACAGTACCATACCGAGTATAACGATTTATGGTCCGTCGACCATTCTCACCTTCTTTCTTTAGCTGCTCAAGATAAGGAACAGTAGCTGACAATAACTGCATAATGATAGATGCAGAGATATAAGGCATAACGCCTAACGCCAAAATAGACAAGCGCTCCAACGCACCACCTGAAAACATATTAAAGAGGCCAAGAAAAGTACCCTGGTTCTGGTTAAACAATTCGGCCAACCTATCGGGATCAAATCCAGGTACAGGAATATGCGTACCTATGCGATAGATAATAATTGCAGCAAACAAGAAACCAAGACGGGCCCACAGCTCGCCAAGTCCTTTTTGATTGCCTACCGGCATGCCACCAGGTCTAGCCATGCTATGCTTCTACCTTTCCGCCAGCTGCTTCGATCGCTACCAAAGCACCCTTTGTTGCTGTGATCCCTTTGAGCGTCACCGCCTTATTAACTTCACCTGATGCAAATACCTTCGCACGCAAAACATTGCTATTAATTAAACCTGCGTTACGCAACGCATCAATATCAACAATGTCGCTGTCTATTAGATTTAACTCAGATAGACGTATTTCTGCAGTAACTGCAGCAAGACGTGAGGTAAAACCATACTTAGGCAGTCGCTTCTGTAAAGGCATCTGACCGCCCTCAAAACCTGGGCGGATACTACCGCCAGAACGTGACGCCTGACCTTTGTGGCCCCGACCTGCGGTCTTACCAAGACCACTACCGATCCCACGACCTGCGCGTTTGCCTTCTTTGATCCGACCTGGAGCCGGACTTAGGGTATTCAGCCGCATCTTAAGCTTCCTCAACCTGTAACATATAGTTTACTTTGTTAATCATTCCGCGCACTGACGGAGTATCTTCAACCTCGACAGTGTGTCCAATTCGACGCAGACCCAGGCCACTAAGACAGGCTTTATGATTCTTCAATCGGCCAATAGAACTTTTTGTCTGAGTGACTTTAACTTTATTTAATTTCGCTTTTGCCATGATCGTCTTCCAATAACCTAGGAATTATTTTTACTTTCGCTTAATTCAGAATCTCTTCAACTGATTTACCACGCTTAGCGGCAACATCATCTGGAGAACTCATTGCCTCGAGTGCTTTGAACGTTGCTCGCACTACGTTGACAGGGTTAGTTGACCCGTAGCACTTAGCGAGTACATTCTGCACACCAGCCAATTCAAGAACAGACCGCATGGCACCGCCAGCAATTACACCTGTACCGTCAGAAGCAGGCTGCATATATATCTTAGACGCCGCATGAATCCCCTTCGTAGGATATTGAATAGTAGTACCATCCAGAGCCACGTCGATCATGTTACGGCGCGCTGCTTCCATCGCTTTTTGAATTGCCATAGGGACTTCACGGGCCTTACCACGACCAAAACCAACTTTTCCGTTACCATCTCCAACAACAGTCAATGCAGTGAAGGCGAAAATACGACCGCCCTTAACCGTCTTAGCAACACGATTAACCTGGACAAGCTTTTCCATCATGCCTTCAGAGGCTGCATCTTTTTGATCTGTAATAGCCATATTCTAAACCTATTAAAATTCGAGGCCGGCTTCACGCGCGGCGTCTGCCAGTGCTTTAACACGGCCATGATATTTAAAACCACTGCGGTCAAAAGCTACAGAGGTAACCCCAGCAGCCACTGCACGCTCTGCGACCAACTTGCCTACTGCCATGGCAGCATCAACATTACCGGTCGCGCCACCCCGCAAATCTTTTTCTAAAGTAGATGCGGTCGCTAATACACGATCACCTTCACCAGCGATGATCTGTGCATAAATGTGCCGTGGAGTCCGGTTGATACATAACCTTGTCACACCCTGCTCGCGGATCTTCATCCTCGAACGCTTCGCCCTACGCTGACGTGAAACTTTTTTATCGCTCATTATATTACCCTGTTACTTCTTCTTGGCTTCTTTACGTCTAATCTGCTCACCCGAAATCCTAACACCCTTACCTTTATAAGGTTCTGGCGGACGGAAGGCACGAATTTCAGCAGCTACTTGACCCAATTGTTGCTTATCTGAAGACTTCAATACTATTTCGGTCTGGCTTGGGGTCTCTGCTGAAACGCCCTGAGGTAATTCATATACCACTGGATGGGAAAAACCAAGCGTCAAATTGATCTTAGCTCCCTGGACCTGTGCTCTATAACCTACACCAACTAAATCGAGCTTCTTTTCAAAGCCAATGGACACTCCAATCACCATATTACTGACCAGCGACCTTGTTGTACCAGACATAGCGCGCGCGGACGTATCTGCGGTCCGAGCTGAGAACGACAGAACATTGTCATCATGCTTAATCTCGACCTTGTCACTGACTGACATTGCTAAGGTACCCTTAGCTCCCTTCACCGAAATTTCTGAACCGCCAAGCGTTACTTCCACACCTTTTGGTAATTCAACCGGATTATTTGCAACTCTAGACATTTATATTTCCTATCAGAATACTGTACAAAGCACTTCACCGCCGATTCCGGCCGCTCTTGCTGCACGATCAGTCATTACACCTTGGCTTGTAGAGATAATAGCCACCCCGAGTCCACTGCGTACTTTTGGAAGACTATTAGCCCCCTTGTATACGCGCAAACTTGGCTTGCTCGCTCGAGTAATCTCCTCAATGACAGGCTTACCTTCGAAATACTTTAAGGAAACAGTAAGACTGGGCTTAACTTCATCACTTACACTAAAACTTGAAATGTAACCTTCGTCCTGTAACACCTTTGCCAGAGAAGCCTTTAACTTCGAAGCAGGCATGACCACCTCTGGCTTACTGCGGTGGTGCGCGTTGCGAATACGGGTCAACATATCTGAAATTGGATCTTGCATACTCATCTTGTTTGGCTCCTTAAATTACCAACTGGCTTTAACCAGCCCCGGAACTTCACCGCGCATAGCTGACTCACGCAGTTTGTTTCGGCACAGGCCAAACTTACTATAAACACCGTGTGGGCGACCAGTGACTCTGCAACGATTACGCTGCCGAGCTGGGCTTGCATCACGAGGTAGCTTTTGTAGCTTTTGCTGCGCTTCCCAACGGTCTTCGTCAGAAGCATTAACGCTACTAATGAGAGCCTTTAGTTCAGCGCGCTTAGCGGCAAACTTTGCAACTGTCTTGGCGCGCTTTTTCTCACGCTGGACCATAGATACTTTAGCCATTAATATTAATCCTCAACCTTTCAAAGGGAAGTTAAATGCACGCAAAAGCGCGCGACCTTCATCATCATTTCGCGCCGTGGTGGTGATGGTAATATCCATCCCACGGAGCTTATCAATTTTTTCGTAGTCAATCTCTGGGAATATAATCTGCTCAGTAATACCCATAGAGAAGTTGCCACGGCCATCAAACTGCTTTGGACTAATGCCGCGAAAATCTCGAATACGAGGAATAGCAATACCGACCAAACGCTCTAGAAACTCATACATGCGGTCTGACCGTAGCGTTACCTTAGTACCTATCGGCCAACCCTGACGGACCTTGAAGCCAGCAATAGATTTACGTGCGTTATTAATAACAGGCTTTTGAGCCGAAATTAAGGTTAGGTCAGCAACTGCGTTTTCCAACGACTTTTTGTCGCCAATAGCTTCGCCAACACCCATATTGAGCGTAATCTTAGTAATGCGAGGAACTTCCATCACATTGGCTAAACCCAGCTCTTTCTTCAGCTTAGGCGCTAATTCATTTTTATATACGTCTTTCAACCTTGCCATTACAGTTACCTGTTCCTTAAGCGTCGACCGCTTCACCACTGGATTTGAACACACGGATCTTAGTGCTATCTTCCTGGATCTTAAATCCAACTCGGTCTGCCTTATTCGTTGCAGCATTAAAAATAGCAACATTAGACACCTGAATTGGCGCTTCTTTCTCTATAATACCACCAGCAATACCAGCATTTGGGTTCGGCTTTTGATGCTTTTTGATCATCTGAACACCAGACACCAGAACACGATTGTTCTCTAAAACCTTAAGAACCTTACCGCGCTTGCCTTTATCTTTACCGGCAACAACCACAACTTCGTCATCGCGTTTAATTTTTAGCATTACCATTTAATAATCCTCGCTTACAGCACTTCAGGTGCTAGGGAAATAATGCGCATGAACCGCTCTGTGCGCAGCTCACGAGTAACCGGCCCAAAAATACGAGTGCCGATAGGTGCCAAGTTGGCATTTAGCAAAACCGCCGCATTATCATCAAATTTTATCAAGCTACCGTCTTGCCGACGCAATCCTTTCTTGGTGCGTACAACCACCGCACTCATTACCTGACCTTTCTTAACTTTACCGCGAGGAATCGCTTCCTTAACAGTAACTTTAATAATGTCGCCAACTCGCGCGTAACGCCGATGAGAACCACCCAACACCTTAATACACATCACACGACGCGCACCGCTGTTGTCTGCTACATCAAGATAACTCTCTGTTTGAATCATTTTCTTACCCCAAGCCGATACTGTTTACAGCGTTACTCTGCAGTAGCGCGCTCATCAATGTTAACCAACTTCCAGGCCTTATCTTTAGACACTGGACGACATTCAGCGATGGTAACCAAGTCGCCCGCTTTCGCGTCGTTACTTTCATCATGCGCCTTAATTTTTGTCGACTTAGTCAAAATTTTCCCATAAACAGGGTGTTTGACTCGCCGCTCTACCAAAACTGTGACAGTTTTGTTCATCTTGTCGCTCACAATGCGACCGGTTAAGGTCCTTGAACTTGTGTTTAAATCTGTCATAACTAGTCTCCGGCCTTCTCATTCATGGCGGTCTTGATGCGAGCAATATTTTTTCGCGCCAGTTTCACCAAGTGGCTTTCATTGAGCTGCCCAGTCGACAACTGCATCCGCAACTTAAACTGTTGCTTCAACTCATCGCCTAAAGCTGCTTGCAATTCCTCAACCGACTTTTCACGTAATTCACTTGCTTTCATGGCTACATCACCGTCCGCTTAACAAAAGTAGTTGCAATTGGTAGTTTCGCTGCAGCTAAAGCAAACGCTTCGCGAGCCAACTCTTCGCTTACACCTTCCATCTCATAGAGCACTTTTCCAGGCTGGATTAACGCAACCCAATACTCCACATTACCCTTTCCTTTACCCATTCGCACTTCAAGAGGCTTATTGGTTATTGGCTTATCCGGGAACACACGAATCCAAATCTTACCACCACGTTTAATATGGCGGGTCATAGCACGCCGAGCCGCCTCTATTTGCCGTGCCGTCAGACGACCGCGACCAGACGCTTTGAGGCCGAACTCTCCGAAGCTGACTTTACTGCCGCGCTGTGCAAGACCACGGTTACGGCCTTTATGCATTTTGCGGAATTTTGTACGTTTTGGTTGCAGCATCTCGCTTTACCCTTATCGCTTATTTCTTGTTTCGTTTTTCTTTAGCAGGAGCCTCAACAGCTTCCTCACCACCTAGAACTTCACCCTTGAAGATCCAGACCTTTACACCAATTATTCCATAAGTGGTATTAGCTTCAGCTGCCGAATAATCAATGTCGGCACGTAGCGTGTGAAGCGGAACTCGCCCCTCTCTGTACCATTCTGATCGAGCAATTTCAGCACCACCTAAACGACCACCAACTTGAATCTTTACACCAAGAGCACCGCCACGCATAGCATTTTGCACGGCTCTTTTCATCGCTCGGCGAAACATAACTCGCCGCTCAAGCTGCTGAGCTACATTCTGTCCAACAAGGGACGCATCCAGATCAGGCTTACGAATCTCTTCAATATTGATATTCACAGAACATCCCATGACCTTGCCAATATCGTTCCGCAAACGCTCGACATCTTCACCTTTTTTACCGATAACAATACCGGGGCGTGCCGTATGAATAGTAATGCGCGCACTGTCAGAAGGACGCTCAATATCAATGCGGCTAACCGAGGCATGAGAGAGCTTTTTCTGTATAAATGCCCTTACCGCTAGATCTTGGTTGAGCTTATCAGCGTAGTCTTTATTACCGGCGTACCAAGTAGAGCTATGCTTCTTTACTATACCCAGTCGTATACCGGTTGGATGTACTTTTTGACCCATTACGTGGTCTCCTGAACCTAATTCTACTTTTCAGCGACTTTTACAGTTATATGACAGCTGCGTTTAAATATTCTATCGGCACGACCCTTAGCACGCGGCTTTATGCGCTTCATGGTCATTCCTTCATCAACAAATATGGTTGACACTCTCAACTCATCGACATCTGCTCCATCATTATGCTCAGCATTTGCGATGGCTGATTCAACCACCTTCTTAATGATGTCTGCACCTTTCTTAGTGCTAAATTGCAATATCTCTAGAGCCGACTCAACGGACTTACCGCGAATCTGATCAGCCACTAGCCTAGCCTTTTGAGCTGACAGTCTAGCGCCTTTTAATTTTGCTGTTACTTCCACAATTAACTACCTCTTTCAATCAAAACCAAGCTTATCGCTTAGCTTTTTTGTCCGCAACGTGACCGCGATAAGTACGTGTTGGAGAAAACTCACCCAACTTATGACCTACCATCTCTTCATTGATCGTCACGGGAATATGCTGACGGCCATTATGGATTGCAATAGTCAAGCCAACCATATCCGGCAAGATCATTGAACGACGCGACCAAGTTTTAATCGGTCTGCGCTCATTGTTAGCGACTGCAGCCTCAATCTTCTTGGCAAGATGCAGATCAATAAATGGGCCTTTCTTTAGAGAGCGTGGCACGTTTGCTATCCTCTTTTAAGTGTTGGTCAACGCTTACTTGCGACGACGAATAATGTATTTATCAGTACGCTTATTTTTCCGCGTCTTATAGCCCTTAGTGGGCATTCCCCAGGGTGACACAGGATGACGGCCACCAGAGGTTCTTCCTTCACCACCACCATGCGGATGGTCAACTGGGTTCATAGCAACACCCCGAACAGTTGGACGAACACCACGCCAACGCGCTGCTCCTGCCTTACCTAAAGAACGAAGACTATGCTCACTATTACACACCTCACCCAAGGTAGCGCGACAATCAATTGGAAGACGACGCATCTCGCCACTGCGCAAACGCACGGTCGCATAGGCACCCTCCCTTGCAACTAGCTGAACTGATGCAGCGGCACTCCGCGCGATCTGAGCGCCTTTACCAACCTTCATTTCAACACAGTGGACAACAGAGCCAACAGGCATCTTTCGAAGAGGCAAACTGTTACCGACCTTTATTGGCGCGTTTTCACCAGACACCAAGGTATCACCGGCAGACACACCCTTAGGGGCGATAATATAACGCCTCTCACCATCGGCATAACACAATAAAGCAATATGCGCAGTGCGATTTGGATCGTACTCAAGTCGCTCAACTTTCGCCGGAACACCGTCTTTGTCACGCTTGAAATCAATAATACGATAGTGCTGCTTATGACCACCACCAATGTGACGAACCGTAATTCGACCACTACTATTACGTCCACCTGAGCGCTTTTTTGGCGCCAATAAGGGAGCGTGCGGCGCACCCTTATGTAAATCAGGAGTGACTACGCTAACAACAAAGCGCCGACCTGGCGAGGTTGGTTTTCTTTTGATAACTGCCATAACTAACCCCTTACTCCGCTACTGAAAAGTCAATGTCTTGACCTTCCGCCAGACGAACATAGGCCTTCTTCCAATCGCTTCGTCGACCCATTCCGGTCTTTGTGCGACGAGTCTTGCCCTTCATATTAATAACACGAACATCATCAACCTTTACCTCGAATAACTGCTCAACAGCTTTTCTAATCTCGAGCTTACTAGCATCTGATGCCACTTTAAATACAACCTGAGTTGCAGCACCAGTTACCATTGCTGTTTTTTCAGTAATGTGCGGCCCTAACAACACCTTGAAGAGTCTCTCTTGGTTCATGCCAGAATCTCCTCGATTTTTTTGAGCGCTGCAACAGTCACTACAACCTTATCTGAATTGATCAGACTGACTGGGTCAATTGCTGCTGCATCACGAACATCAACCTTGTGCAAGTTGCGCGATGATAAGTATAAGTTCTCGCTAACCTCTTCTGTCACGATTAGCGCTTCCTGTAATCCGTACTGGCCGAGTTTAGTAATCAAAGCCTTCGTCTTTGGCGCGTCTAAATCAAAGTCATTGACGACAATGAGCCGCTCCTGCCGAGCCAACTCTGACACAATGGAGCGCATAGCAGAACGGTACATCTTACGATTGATCTTTTGGCTATGATCTTGAGGCTGAGCGGCAAACGTTACGCCACCGCCACGCCAAATTGGACCGCGAATAGTTCCCGCTCGAGCACGGCCGGTTCCCTTCTGTCTAAAGGGCTTGCGACCACCGCCAGAAACAGCAGCGCGATTTTTCTGAGCGCGAGTACCTTGACGTGCTCCAGCAAGATAAGCAACCACGGCTTGATGAACAAGATCTTGATTGAATTCAATTCCAAAAGCAGCTTCAGAGACTTCAACAGTCCCTTTATTGCCTTTGGGTGTGGCGATCGATAATTCCATGGACACTCCCCTTAAGCCTTAACTGCTGGACGAACAATAATGTTGCCGCCAGGCGCACCAGGAACAGCACCCTTTATCAACAAAAGGTTGCGCTCTGCGTCTATGCGAACAATTTCTAAATTTTGCGTGGTCACCTGAGCGTTACCCATCTGGCCACTCATCTTCTTACCCTTAAAAACACGACCTGGCGTTTGGTTCTGACCAATTGAGCCATTTGAGCGGTGAGAGATTGAATTACCGTGAGTTGCATCTTGCATACTGAAGTTCCAGCGTTTTACACCACCCTGAAAACCCTTACCCTTGGAGGTACCGGTTACGTCAATCTTTTGACCTTCCTCAAATCGCTCGACCGTGATGGAACCACCAACTTCGAAAGATTCCTCAGAACCCTCCGAGCGGAATTCCCAAAGACCGCGCCCTGCGTCTACACCCGCTTTGGCAAATTCGCCAGCTTGCGCCTTGACAACCCGAGATGCTTTCTTGGTACCGGTAGTAACTTGAATAGCTGAGTAGCCATCAGTGTCCAGAGACTTAATCTGGGTAATATGATTAGGCGTAGCTTCTATCACTGTCACAGGGATAGACGCGCCGTCTTCGGTAAATACACGAGTCATACCGCACTTGCGGCCGACAATACCTATTCTCATTTTATAACCTCTTACGTGTACGGGGCTCTTACCCGCTACGGCCGCCTATTTCAAAGCGTTACACTATATACACTGTTCGATGGAGATCCAACGAACCACTTTCTACAAAATCAACCTAGGCTGATCTGAACTTCTACGCCAGCGGCAAGATTCAACTTCATTAAAGCATCAACAGTTTTTTCTGTTGGCTCAACGATATCAATTAATCGCTTGTGCGTACGAATTTCGTATTGATCGCGCGCATCTTTATTGACGTGCGGAGAGATCAGTACAGTGAATCTCTCTTTGCGCGTCGGCAATGGAATTGGCCCACGAATCTGAGCGCCAGTTCGTCGTGCTGTCTCCACAATCTCTTGTGTTGAGGTATCAATCAATTTGTGATCAAAGGCCTTAAGACGAATTCTAATACTTTGGTTTTGCATGTCAGCAAAGCTCCGCTGTTTATTCTTTTGTTTCGAGTCTGACTGTTTATTGTGCTGACACTAGCCCCGAAAATTGAGCGCGAATTCTAGTGCCGCGTTGCATAACTGTCAAGCAAATAAATGGATACACCGTGTTTTTTTTGTCCATTTAGCTATCGCGCCACCTGCAAAAACGAAAAAGACAAAAAAGGGGCCATTAAGGCCCCTATCTATCGACTGACTATCACTCAATAATTTTAGCGACTACACCAGCACCAACGGTACGACCACCTTCACGGATAGCAAAACGAAGACCGTCTTCCATCGCAATCGGGTGGATCAACTCAACCGTCATCTGCACGTT